>Ga0136654_1000023_pt1 | contig 55041 bp, 43 predicted proteins | sample InaspJWI70metaG_FD_94865 | JGI IMG/M metagenome (GOLD analysis project Ga0136654, IMG submission 94865) | Marine gutless worms symbiont microbial communities from Oahu, Hawaii - Inanidrilus sp. 1 OAHU.JWI-70 metaG (version 2) | ecosystem: Host-associated > Annelida > Digestive system >... | reverse complement strand
TGATCGTAAATGTTGTCATAGCGGCCTCCTTTTTAAGGTTATGAGGCCATTATAACCGCCGTCTGTGACAGATACGGTCACAGATCGGCACTACTGGAGTTTTTTAGAGAACCGCATATTTGATTCCATTTGGCTATCGGGTCCGTTTTATTCAGAAAACAAGCAGATATGATCTGCTGGCGGTAAGCTTTCTGGGATAGCTTCGCGTGCCGGGCCAGTTCCCGGGTGGGGAAGGTACACAATGTCCAGCTGAATTGGCCGGCCTCGTCGCGCCGGGTGAGAATGTCGCGCAGGTACTTGCGGGATACGGCGAATTTCCCAATTTTAGCCGGATCGATATCACCCAGGTGCGTAATGGATTCCGGGGCATGCAGGTAGATACTGCCATTGAGGTTTTCGTAAAGCTCCCGGTCACCCGGCGGCTGAAACACAAGTTGCCGGGCATTGGAACGCTTGAAGAAACTCTTTTCCATGCCGGGACTGGGATCCATGCGTTGCAGCGGGTTCAGGCCCATGTCCAGGAGACGATCGTAGAGGGCCTCAGCCAGCACCAGGGCGGGATGGTGGTAGCGGATCAGGACGGTTTCATTTTTTTTGATGCGACCTTTGCGCGAGATTTTGAGGCCCCATAGCAATACGTCGGCGTAGCGGTCAATCTGAGTTTTCGTAAACATTTAGACCCCTTGGAAGGCGTTTTTTTTGTGATAGCCTTTAGTGGGAATGTCCCTCATCCTTTAAAAATAGACGGTGATATTCCGATTCTTTGAGATGGTTCTTCATAATACGGGTCAGCATGTCAAAACACGCTTCAATTTCATCGGCGCTCATGCGTTTGACCAGCAGCGTGATCAGCGTGTCATCCGAGAATTTCTGCAGATAATAGATCAGCGTGTTCTCATCTGTTTCCCGGTCAGCGCCAAACCCCACCAGGCCACTGTAATTTTCAACAAAATCATGGGAGTGCTTCGCCATGGGTCCCTCTCAGTGCATCAATGATGTTCCTTTGACTTTTCAAATTCGATATCGGGCCACTGCTTCATTTCGTAGTCAAGATTCCATTCGCTGCGTGCTAAAAATGCCAGGTGCCCTTGGGCATCAGTCGCCAAGTTGTTGCCACAGGCCTTTTCAAAGGCGGCCAATTGCTTTGGATCTTGACAGTTAACCCAACGCGCAACATTCAGATCAACACTTTCACAAGCGGCATCAACCCCGTATTCATCCTGCAACCTGGCCATGGTGATGTCAAACTGTAAAACACCCACCGCGCCGAGGATGTAGGCATTACTGGTGCGCGGGCGAAACACCTGGATGGCGCCTTCTTCGGCCAGTTGGGTGAGCCCTTTCTGTAACTGTTTGGTTTTCATGGGATTGTTAAGTATGACCCGCCGAAAGTGCTCTGGGGCGAAACTGGGAACGCCTGTAAACTGCAAGGTCTCTTTCGCGCTGAACGTATCGCCGATTTTAATGGTACCATGGTTGTGGAGTCCGATGATATCACCAGGGTAGGCTTCCTCCACGTGAGCGCGATCCTGGGCCATAAAGACCGTGGCCTTGGACAAGTTGATGGTTTTTCCAATCCGGTGGTGGACAACCTTCATGCCCCGGGTAAACTTGCCCGAGCAGATCCGTAAAAAGGCGATGCGATCCCGGTGCGCTGGGTCCATATTAGCCTGAATTTTAAAGACAAATCCAGAAAATGGCGCTTCGTATGGGGAAACGGGGCGACTGACGGCCGCCCGGCTGTCAGGGGGTGGTGCTATCTTTACAAATGCCTCCAGCAATTCCTTAACCCCGAAGTTGTTGACGGCGCTGCCGAAAAAGACCGGCGTTTGACTGGCCCGGCGATAATCATCCAGATCAAAGGGATTGGCCGCACCCTCGAGCAGCTCGATCTCTTCTCGGAACTCATCGGCCTGCTCCCCGACCAGTTGCCCGAAGCGTTCATCGGCCAGGTCTGCAATCATGATTTCTTCCGCGTGTCTCTTTTCCTGGCCCGGTGTGAATAGCTTGAGTTTCTTGTCATACAGGCTGTAAACCCCTTTGAACAGTTTCCCGGCACCGATGGGCCAGGAAAGGGGGGCACATTCGATCTGGAGGCGATCCTCTATGTCGCTCAGCAGGTCCAACGGTGGTCGGCCGTCCCTATCGAGCTTGTTGATGAAGGTAATGATCGGGGTATTGCGCATCCGGCAGATCTCCATCAATTTTTTCGTCTGCGGTTCGACCCCCTTGGCACTGTCGATAACCATCAGGGCGCTGTCCACCGCGGTCAATACCCGATACGTATCTTCAGAGAAATCCTGGTGGCCGGGCGTGTCCAGCAGGTTGACCGCATATCCCTGGTAATTGAATTTCATGACCGAAGTCGTGACCGAAATACCCCTTTCTTTTTCGACGGCCATCCAATCACTGGTGGCATGGCGGGCAGCCTTGCGGGCTTTGACGGCACCGGCCAATTGGATGGCGCCGCCGTATAAAAGCAATTTTTCCGTGAGCGTGGTCTTACCGGCGTCGGGGTGGCTGATGATGCCGAAGGTCCGCCGTTTGTCTACTTCTTTCTGGTTATAAACAGTCATGGTCTGCGTCTATATTTTCCGTTTGATCAGGCCGCTTGTGTGCCTGCTCCCTATCTGGATGATATCATCGCAATCGCTATCGAAATCGGGATTGCAATCGACAGCCTGATGATACGGTTCGAAAATCAGGTTGCCATCCCGATACCGATCCCGATTTCGATAGCGATGCAAAAACAATGTCACCATGAAGAGCGGTCATAAATCCGGCGATGATCTGACAGTGCAAAATTAAAACCCCCGCTCAGCGCGGGGGCCGATTCAATACCGGCATTCTATAGCTGTTGCCAAAAATGTGTACCGTTTGATTTAGCCTGTCATTCTGAGGAGTGTAACGACGAAGAATCCCTTACGGTAAAAGTTCACCTTGGCATGTGGGGGACGCTTCGCTGCTCTCAGAGTGACATAATAGCGGAACGAATTTTTGGCAATCGGTATAAAACCCGGTTGGTAGCCGCTGATAACCGAAAAGGGGAAACCTGTCAACAGACGAATGGAATCGGGCGGGTATCGGCCGCTATCTCGGCATGCGCGGGCGGCGTCAAGTGCCGGGGCATCTGCGCAAAAGCTTAATGCGGCTTCCCATACTTTAGCCGAACGATGTCGACAATCCCGTCTCTTTTGAAGTGATTACGGTGATTTTTGTCCGGATCTTCAAGTATTTGTTTTAGATATGTTTTCTGGTTCTCGATGGCTTTATGATAAAGGTTCGTGTGGATGTTCCACCGGGCCACGAGGTGACGTTGCATATAGTCATAGGCCCGGTCAAATGTGGTCTCAAGCCTTTGGGCCACAGCATCGTAAAATTCGATGGTCTGCTCGAGCAGGTGGCGCTCTCCGGAGTATCCCCCCACGCCCGCTTCCTTGAATTCACGATATAGAAAGAGCAGCTTTTCAAGGTACGTGCGATCGGCCAATTGGGCCAATAAATCCGCAGCACTGAGCATCCGACCTAAAAATTCGCCGGTCGACGTTTCGAATGCTATTTCTTGGGGAGGCAAACTAAGATCGGTGTACAGGATCATCGCCCGGCCATCGGAAATTTCTTTGGAATTCATTCCCAGTTCCGGGGCGAAATCTTCGAAAAAGGCAATGCTGCGACTCACATGGGTGGCTGTATATTTCGCACCGGTCCCTTCAAGATCATCTTCTTTCTGGATGTATCCGGCGTCGTGGAACAGGGCTGTCATCAGGGCCAAAACAATCTGGCGCTGGTCCAGCAGATGGCCTGCCAGGATAGCCCCATGGATCAGGCGGGTTATGGCTAGCGCGGTGTTGGTCGTGTGACACAGATCATGGTATTCGGTGTTGCACGCCCGGTACCCGGGAAAATCGCCCCTATACAGGCGCACGGTTTCGAGGAAGACGAGACGAATGGTCGCGGTGTCTTTTAAGTTCGGATTGATGTGGCGAATGATGGCCAGAATTTCATCGAGCACCGCATCCGGCCGGGCTGCATCAACCAGATCGGATAGCTTTCTTTCACGCATTGTGGTTTACAACCTGTTTATTCGGGTGAGCCCCTGATCTCGGGCAATTTTAATGGCTGCCAGGTACTCTTCTACCGTCAATCTACGACCCAAACCCTCGGTTTGATGAGCCAGGCCGCAGGGCCTATATTGGGGCATAATATTCACATAGGTATCCGGGGCAAGTTCCTCAGCGATAAATCGCGCAATTTCCCGGGTATCGGCTAGATTACCGGGTAAAACGAGGTGGCGAATGAGCAGACCCCGTTGGGCAATGCCGACCGAATTTGTTTGTAACGTACCGACTTGTCTATACATTTCTGAAATCGCCCGGCGAGCCACCTCGGGATAATCCGGCGCATTGCATGTTTTAGCAGCAATGTCTCCGGACCAGAATTTAAAATCCGGCATATAGATGTCCACCAGCCCGTCGAGCAGCTTCAGGGTGCTGATTCGATCATAACCGCTGGAATTGTAAACCAGCGGCAGCCGCAGCCCTTTTTTGCGGGCAATCTGCAGGGCAGCCACGATCTGGGGGACCACATGGGACGGTGTTACCAGATTGATATTGTGGCACCCCAAGTGCTGGAGTTCCAGCATTATGCCGGCCAACTCCTCGTCGCTTACCGCGCGGCCATTACCCAGGTGACTGATTTCGAAGTTCTGGCAAAAATTACAGAGCAGGCTGCAATAGGAGAAGAAGATGGTGCCGGAGCCGTGGCTTCCGACCAGTTCCGGCTCTTCACCAAAATGCGGATTAAAACTACAGACAATCGCCAGGCGGCCGGTTTTGCAGTGGCCGAGTTCATTCTCCAGTCGATTGACGCCGCATTTGCGGGGGCAAATTGTACAGGCTTTCAGTTTGTCGACCAGTGTTTTCATCTGGACCGGGTTCAATACCGCTTAAGGGTGGCCATAAGCTATACGACCTGCATATGCCCGTCAAACAAAATAAGCAGAAAACATATCCCGTAATTCTTCCAGGTACTCATCAATAGTATAAGTTAATGTTTTTGCATGCATATCCAGCAAAATAAGTGCGTTTACCGACGAATCGGTTTCACTGGCGGCCCGGATACGGTCAGCCATGTAGTTGTTGACAATCTGCATATTGCGGTAGATGGATGCCAGCCCTTCCAGACCCATTTCGTAATCCTGATAGGCCTGTTTGCGAAAATACTGGGCCAGCAGATACATTGTGGTGGCCCGGTAAATGGTCTCCTCCGGCTGAGCCATGGGCAGGTGAAAGCGGGCCATGGGCTTGAAATAAGCACTGCGCGGGCAGCCGCTGGCAGCAATCAGCAGGCCCATCAAGGAACTGATGCCTTGCTGGGCCGACGTCGGCTGAATAAGGTGTCGCTCTGGAGTGAAAATTTCCACGACGATTTCATCGAAAGACGCCACCCCTTCAAAGCTGCGGACAACATCCACCACGCTAACGGCGGCCGGACAAAAAGGGGCCGTGTCGATACTCAATGGGCAGTTGGGGCATTGGTGGAAGTCGAGCCGCGTCCAGTCCGGCAGGTGGTTGTCTTCCGGACGCATGAGTTCGACCGTTTGGGGGTCCAAGTGCAGTTGAAAAGATTCTACCTTATTTCCGGAGAGTTTGAACCGGTATTCTATATCAATTGTTTCCAAATCAGATCCGTTTACCGTGATTGCAGAATTTGTTTTACGAGATTGCCATCCGCCAGTTTCCCGAAATGCTTCATAACCGGCCCCATGGCCTGCATGGCGTTCTTGAACCGGGAAAAATCGATGTTGGCTTCGATCCAAGCTTTAATTTCATTTTCCGAGGCCATGCGGGGCAGGTACTTTTCGAGCAGTTCGAGATAGGCGGAACTTTGCGAATCCTGATACTGCAGGACGGTTTTTTCGGATTTAACCAGTTTGCGAATAATGTCCAGGATGTCATCATCGGTGATTTCATCCGGTTTTTTCACGCGGGTTGTCTTTTTCCCGCTTTCCAGCACAATCGGCACGGTTAGATTGGGGAATTCGGAGAGGATCTGGCGCAGGGTATCACGGGATGATGCATCCTTGCTGCGCAACGCCAGTTTAAGGTCGTCCCGGATTTTATCATGCAGTGACTGGGAACCGTCACTGTTCCAGCCGTAAGCCTGCCTGGAATCGGTTGTCATCTATAATGTCCTGTTATTATGTAGTATATACTATTTATTTGCACCGATAAAAAATCCATCCATATACATAGAAAAGCACAACAAGGCCACTGGAGTCAACTAGATGCTACCTAAAAAATGTCTTTTGGCCCAATCTCTGCGTTGGACGCTCGGTTCCCTTCCTCGAAATACTCGGGTATATACCACGCTGGGCATTGGCTTCGCTGGCATCTCCGGTAGGAATCTCACGGCCGCCGCACCTTGAACCAGAATCCTATTTTTAAGCCAGCCTCTAAACATTCCGGTTACACCTTGCCGGCCGACTGGGCAGCCAACCTGGCGATGCCGAATTTCATGGGCAGCAGCAGGGCCAATCCGCAGACCAGAACCACCAGGGCAAAAGATAAGATAATCCAGGTCCATTGAAAAGGGGTGATCGCCTGGTTGCGAATACCGGCCATGAAGATTGAGTAGACCGGTCCAGCCTGTAAAATGGTCACCAGGCCGATGAAACCGGCCGAGTAGATCATAAACATCAGGCCCCCGAAACCGGTTACGGTCTGGGCGGGATTTTCAGAGGCAAAATTGGGGTAAGCCGCCCCAAGACCGATACCCAGGGAGATGATTCCCGGGGTCATGATAAACAGGGTGATAACTGACAGCACCATCATGAACGGCGTTACGTTGAGCAGGATATTGGTGGCCACGATCAAAATCTCCGACAGGAGTATGAGCGGTGCCAGGTAAATGCAGAATTTTATCCAGAGCAGGGTGCTTATCTTTATGGGACTTGAACGGACAATCCAGAAAGAGCTGCCCTCGATACTCACACTGGGAAATGCGAATCGAGCGGTGATGGCCGTGAGGACAAAGGCGGCCAGGGCCATGTTGAGAAACAAAAACAGATTCTGAAGATAGATAGTCTTGACCGGGGATTTCTCCAGCGGCAGAGCGGAGAAATTATAGAGGTAGATCACAATCAAGGCGGCAATTAAGAAAAGTTGCGACCATTGGGTTTGATCGCGCCAGAACGTTTTCAACTCCTTGATGACAAAGGCCCGGGCCGGACCCCGCAGGAAAGAAAACACTCTGTAAAGCAATTGCCCCTGGGTTTCATAGAGCCGGATCATGGCGGCCTGGGTTTTGGAAAAACCTCTGTAGTAGACAGCGCGGGCAAACAGCAGTTGAATGAACAGGATAAACCCGGCAAAACTCCAGGCCAGGCCGTTGTGAAAAAAGGTACTGCCCGTTTGACCGGTCAAAGCCGCTTGTAGACTGTCGAAGGCCCAGGTCGTGGGAAGCAGGGGGGACGCCGGAGTGCTCAGTGATTGCAGGTAAGCCATGACGGAGGTAAACGCATCCGGGTCAACCAGGCGCTCGGGTCTGAGCATCCGAAAGGTTACGTAGAGCACAATCAGCACGACAATACCGAGAAATACAAATATACTGCGGACCCGGCTGGCCGGCAGGATCATGACCGCCAGCATCACCAGCAGCGCGCTGAAAGCGGATGCGCTGATGCACAGGGGCATCAGGGTCAAGATAATATTGGCATAAAAAAGCAACCCCGCTTCGTACACGATGCCGTAGCTCAAAAACACCGGGATCGTATAAATGATGACCATCCAGGCACTATCAGCGGTGCTTTCTATCCAGCGGGCCATGAAAATGGTCTCGGCGGAAACCGGCAAACTGTGGACCAGCATCAAATCCTTGCTGAGGTAGAGTTTGGAGAGGATGGTTAAAATGGCGCTGAACACCAGGAGTGAAAAAAACGTTAGAATGACCATGGACAACAGTTTGTAGGCCAGGATGTCGCCAAATCCTTTTACTCCCTGAAAATAGCTTAGAACCCGGTAGCTGATGGCAAAAATACCGATCCAGAATATCGAGCCGATGGCGCCGAACAGAGCCAGTCGACCCCGTTTTCCATTTTCTCCGCCGGAGTTGCGAAATGAGAGCAACCGGGGTTTTATCAATGCCAGCACTTTCTGCATAGATTGGTTTCCAGTAAACCGTTTAGAAACGATATCAGTTGTTGGTTTCCTCCAGCGCCTGTTCCTGGGTAAGTTCAAGGAAGGCCTGTTCCAGATTGGCCTGCCCGAGCCGGGCGGCACTTTGCATTTCCGCGATGGTTCCTGTGGCGATCAGTTTTCCGTTGTTGATGATGCCGATACGGTCACAGATTTCCTCAGCGAGCGACAGGGTGTGGGTTGACATGAAAACCGTCACGCCGGTTTCGGCCAGGCGGCGGAAAAGATTGCGAACCATTTTGATGCCCCGGGGGTCCAGCCCCACCATGGGCTCATCAACGATCAGCAGGCGCGGATCGTGCAGCAGGGCCGCGGACATGATAAGCCGCTGCTTCATACCGTGGGAATAGGCCTCGATCAGTTCATTGGCACGATCCCAGAGGCCGAATAAATTCAACAATTCTTTTGACTTGGCAAGGAATTCGGTTTGATTGAGTTCAAAAAGGTCCGCTGTAAAGCGCAAAAACTCGGTGCCCGTCAGTTTTTCATATAAAAACGGTCGATCCGGAATTAAACCGATTTTGCGTTTTACCCCGACCGGATCCGTGGCAATGTCGACCCCATCGATGATGACCTTGCCGGAGGTGGGCGCCAGCAGGCCCCCGATCATGCGGATGGTTGTTGTTTTACCGGCGCCATTGGGGCCGATAAATCCAAATAATTCACCATCGGGAACCTCCAGGTTGAGTGCCTCTACAGCGTGGGTCGGGCCATAACGTTTGGTGAGATTTTCCAGTTTAATCATATTGAATATCAACTATTTCCAGGTTTACCTTCCCGATAACCCCCATGAGATCAAGCTGGCTGTCCGGTCCCCCGCGGGTTAGTCTGATATGGGTCACATCGGCGGGAAACTGGTCCATGAGGGCATCCACTGTTATCCACCGATCCAAATAGACAGCATTCCAGGCATGATAGTAGAAACGGCCGTCCAGATAGACAAGGCCGGCCTCAATGGTTGCCGGTACGCCGGACGCCCGGGCCAGGGCAGCGAAGAGGACCGCATGTTCGTTACAGTCGCCCATCTTGTTATCCAAGGTCTCCAGCGCATTGGGAACAGAAATGACGGGACGTTTTTCAATTTCGGTGAAGAGCCAATCTTTGATACGGACCACTTTGTCCCACGCGGCTGAAGGCTGGGGGACCAGCTCGCGTGCCAGGGATACAATCCGGGGATGTTCGGATTGCACAAATGGTGATGGGGCCAGAAAGTCGCCCGGATCCAAATCCGGAGCGAGGGTGTTGGCCGCCGGGTGATTTTCCCGCACAATGGACAAGCCGTTTTCTACGCGGTACTGGCGCCCACCCACTAGATCGGGCAGTTGGGACAGCCCCTCAACTTTGTAGACAATTTTTTTAATCTTTTCAGGGTGTTCAATTTTTCGGCCCGCATCGACGGATACCAGCCGGGTAAGATCGCGGGTATGCGTGGTGATGTTCCGGAAGGCACGCCTGGCGTCGGATTTCTTCAAGGTGATGCCCAGTGGTCCGGTTTCCTGTACGATTTCACCGGTGGGCGTCACCCAGGCCGTGTGTCTGGCCCCCATGAAATCGGTTTCCAGTTTGCGCGTGGGGATGATTGCGTCCAATATCTTTAGCTTGTCCATGCCGGTGAAGGTAACCTTGATCGGACGCTGGCTCATGGATGCCGGATCGAAAATGTTGAAGGTCCGGGTTTCGCCAATCTTGATGTCAACGGCTGAAACGGCATCAAATATACCGGCCGTCAGGTAGAGGGGCGTCTTGACGGGCATCTTAGACAGCTGGCCATTGACAACCAGCTCAATTTCGTTCGATCCGACCTTTCCGCTGGCTTTAAAATTGAACCGACTTGACTTCAGTTCAAAGTCAAATGCGGATAAGCTCATATCCTTGGCCAAAACCCCCTTTGTAAGCAGGTTGATGTCCTGCACCATGCCCATGGTGTTGATGCGCATGAAGGTGGTTTCCGAAATGCGGTAGCCACCATCCTGGGGCAGGACCCGGCGATGAGAATAGCCGATTTTTTCCGATTCCTGGAAAATCTCCAACCAGGTGTAGGTGGCGGGTGTTTTCCGGGTGACGGGTAGCGGGGCCGGCCGGTTTTCTTCGAAAAGACCAAGCCGGAGCCCCAGCAGGCCAAAAAACAGGAAAGTGCAGCAGATACCCGCCACAGTCGTCAGCCTGACTTTGCGTGTCCTCTGGGCCATAATGGCTTATTCAACCTCAATAAATTGGTAGCGAATGCTGCCCTGGTTCAAACGCAGCATCGCCACGGAGGGTTCGCTGCCATATCGCGGTGAGGTCGGGCTGCCCGGATTGAGGAAAAGAATGCCGTTGGACCGCAGCGCCGCCGGCTGGTGGGTGTGGCCACTGACGACTACCTGAATCCCCGCGGCCGCCGGATCCAGGTCCAGGGCATTCAAATTGTGCAACATATACAGATAGACACCGCTCAATTCAATCAGGTCGCTCACCGGTAGGTGGTTCGCCCAGCTGCCGTAATCCATGTTGCCGCGCACAGCCATGACCGGGGCCAGTTTTTCCAACCGGTCCAGCACTTCAGGGGTATCGAAGTCCCCGGCGTGGAGGATCACGTCCGCGCGACCAAGGGCATCACGCGCCCGGGAGCCCAGGCTGCCGTGGGTATCGGAGATTACGCCGATATCGAGTGTTTTGCGTTTTTTCAAATCAGGGAGCATGTAATGATTTTGGGGAAGTTTTTTATGCGCTTGCTTTGCCACTATATCGATAGCGATTTCGATTATACTATTTCGTACATGAGATAAGAACCACTTTATTGAATACGCGCCCAAATATACTCGATCAAAAGCAAAAATCAGGCTTCAGTAAACATCATACCTAACCAGCCTGCCGTCAAGGCCTCCGTTTTTAATTGGTTTTTTCCAAGCCGGCTTCAACCCTAAGTGTTTGACCATGTGGTGTTCACCAAAGTACACGTAGACCGTGGCACCACGGCATTTTTGTTTGAGAAAATCACCGAAAACACGGTAGAGCCCGGCAACCGACGAACGGTTTTCCAACCGTATGCCATAGGGTGGATTACAAACGACAAGGTGGCCGGGCAATCCCCCCCCTATTTGCTGGAAGCGATTGCGGCGCAAGGCGATGCGGTTACCGAAGGGCAGGGTCCGGCTGTTGGCGCGTGCGGCCGCGACAGCCTCCTCGGATTGATCACTGCCGCTTATCAGCCCGTTCGACAGGGGCGTAATCAGGCGCTCGGCGGCTGTCTTGGTGCGCTGCCACAACAGGGGCTTGTAATCGGGCAGGGTCTCGAACCCAAACCGCTTTCTGAGAAAACCGGCGGGGATGTTGCATTGCCGCATCAGGGCCTCCGTCAGAAGGGTGCCGGATCCGCACATGGGATCGTAGAGCGGGCGGGTTCCGTCCCACTGGCTGAAGTGCAATATGGCGGCCGCCACGGTTTCCTGTATGGGCGCGGCAACGCTTTGCCGGCGGTAGCCCCTCTTGTGCAGGGACCCTCCGGATGTGTCGATACTGATGGTTGCCTGCCGGTGGTCGCTGTGTACATTGATCCAAACATCCGGGTTGTGCTTATCGACATTGGGGCGCTGTTTTCGTTTGTGCTGAAAAAAATCCGCCACCGCATCTTTGAGCTTGAGGGCACTGTATCCGGTATGCCGCAGCGGGCTGTCCTTTGACCGGGTGGCGTAAATCGCAAAGGTTTGATGGGGCTTGAGAAAGTCGGTCCACGGTAGGCCGGCCGCCCGTCGGTATAGGTCGTCTTCAGAATCGCAGGCAAAGGCGATCAGGGGCGCCAGAATCCGGCTGACCAGGCGGCTTGCATAGTTGCACCGATACAGGGTCGCCTGATCAGCGCAAAAAGCAACCCCCATGAATTGGGGCTCGACCGTCTTGGCACCCAGGGTGTCCAATTCGGCTGCTGCGGCCGCTTCCAGACCGGGCGCGACCTGGGCAAAATATCGGTTTTCTTGCCGGTAGAGATAATTCATGTGGTTTCGGAAAGGGACTTTAGCATGGTCAACTCATGTTTGGCAGCCCTACCTTTTGCCCCGCCGGAATGTTTTGGATCCGGTCCTGGTTTTTTTCAACAGGGCCTCTTTCTGGTCCGTTTTGCCCCGGGTTGCTTTCTCTACGTACACCTTCCGGCCGGTAAAGGGATCGCGGCCGGTATGATACATCAAGCTGGCAAAGGTTGACGGCGTGGGGGTGAATATCTGGACTTGTTCCGGATTCAATTTCAACTCACGGCGGGCAAACCCACCGAGTTTGCGCATGTCCGCCAGGCTACAGCCGGGATGCGCTGCGATGAAGTAATAGGTCAGAAACTGTGGTTTGCGCGCGCTGGCGGACAGTTGGTCGAAGCGCTGTTTGAATTCAACCAACCTGGCATTGGACGGTTTACCCATGAGCGCCAGTACGTGGTCCGCCATATGCTCAGGAGCAATTTTTAGTTGACCGGAAACATGCCGGTCCACCAGTGCCTGCAAATATTGATCGCCGGCGGCCTTATCGGCGAGGATCAGGTCATAACGGATCCCCGAAGCGACAAATACTTTTTTAATGCCGGGCAAAGCGGCCAGCTTTTTAAGCAAACGGGTCTGTGGTTCGTGATCGACCGGCATCTGCGGACAAATTTCCGGGAACAGGCAGCGTTTATCCGGGCAGCATCCCTTTTTCAATTTCTTTTTGCACTCGTAGCCGTACATGTTGGCGGTGGGGCCGCCCACATCCCGGATGATGCCCTTGAAGTCCGGCCGCCGGGAGAGCTCGCGGGCTTCTTTAAGAATGGATGGCGCACTGCGCCAGCGCACGGTCTGTCCCTGGTGAACGGCAATGGCACAGAAATTACACTCTCCGTGGCATCCCCGGTGAGTCGTTATGGAAAACCGGATGGTATCCAGGGCCCGGACAGGTCCCTGACGGGCATAAAATGGATGCTGGTCATGCTCAAACTCCAGATCATAGAGCGCATCGAGCTCAGTCTGGGTCAGCACCGGGGCCGGTGGATTCTGGACGAGGTAGCGGGTATCCTGGCGTTGATACAGCCCCCGGGCAGTCAAGGGGTCATTGTTGTCATAAAACGCTATGAACATCTGGGTAAAAAGGCCTTTGTCGGTCTTTACGACGCCATGGGCGGGGAGTTCGATATAATCCGGCGGCGCAGTTTTTGAGATGTAGCAGATGCCGGGAATGTCGTCGGTAGACGCGCCGCGTTGGAGTCTCCGGGAAATGGCAAGGGCCGCTTTTTCCCCCATGCCGTAGACCAGTAATTCGGCCCGGGCATCGAACAGGATCGATCGCCGCACGCTGTTGGACCAGTAATCGTAATGCGAGATCCGACGCAAACTGGCCTCGATGCCGCCCAGGACGATGGGGACCGTTTTTTTAAAATGCTTGCGAATCAGGTTGGCGTAGCTGATCACGGCCCGGTCAGGACGCCGGTCGTTCGTTCCGCCGGGTGTAAAGTCGTCGGATTTGCGGCGTTTTTGGATGGCCGTGTAATTGGACACCAGGGAGTCTACGCTGCCCCCGGAGACGCCCCACCAAAGCAGCGGTTCACCCAGACGGCTGATATCGCCGGGACCCTGGGTGTCGGGCTGGGCTATGACGCCGACCCGGAAACCGTGAGAAACGAGAAATTTCCCGATCAAGGCCGTTCCCATATAGGGGCTGTCGATGTAACTGTCGCCGGATACCAGGATGATATCGAGCTGCTCCCAGCCGCGCTTGCGGCACTCCGCTCTGGTTGTGGGCAGAAACATGTCAAATGTCTTTTAAAAGTCGGTTGCTGTCGGATTGCTGTAAGGTTTCATCAAAATCCTGCAGGCTTTGTGAAATGGCCTCGAGCTCAGGGGTGATGGCGATCGGCAGCGTGTTGACGCCCGTCTTTTCCAGCGCATCAACCACATAGGTCAGTGAAAAATAGCCGATATCGGCGGCCGGCTGGTAAGCAAAATCGCCGGAATTATCAATGGGCACCCGGCTAATTACCTTGCTGGCAACCAGGGAATATAGGATATATCTGACCAGGCGAATGGGCATTTTCTCACTGTGCGACAAGTCAACGGCCGACAGCGGCGGACGGCCGGCAGCGAAGTTTTTTACCACCCGCTGGGCCACCAGCAAGGTGAGGACGCGACTGTAATGGGGGCTGATGTTTGAAAAATCGGGTTCGTGTTCAAAATCAGCCACATGCTGGCAGGCATACGAAATTTCGGCCCCGAAGAGCACAATGAACCAACTGATCTGGAGCCAGATAAGAAACAGGGGCAGGGCGGCGAAGCTGCCGTAAATGGCATTGTACTGGGCCGTGCCCACCTGGAAGGCGATATAGAACCACTGGGCAAACTGGTACATGGTGCCGGCCACGATCCCGGCCGCGATCCCGGAGGTAAATTTAACCTGGGTGTTGGGCATGACCATGTATACGAACGTGAACAGGGCCCAGATGATACCGTAAGGGATCAGTTGCAACGCTTTGAAAATCAACCAGCTGACATGTCCCAGAAAAGAGATGCGGTATATGATTTCAGTCACCTGGGTGGTAATAAAAACCGTCACGCTGCTAGACATGATGATCAGCACCGGCCCGATGAACAAGAGAGACAGATAGTCACTGAATTTACGTATCAGGGTACGGTTCTGGTTGACTTCCCATATCCGGTTAAAGGCGTCTTCGATGTGCGACAGGACTTTGAGGACCGTCCACAGCAGGACCACCACACCGATCCCGGCAATAAGCCCGCCCTGGGTATTCTCCAGAAAAGACTGGGCAAAGGCAATGACTTTGAGAACCACTTCCCGCTGGGCTTCGAAATCTTGCAAAAGTTTACGTTCCAGCAGCCGCTCAAATCCGAATCCTTTGGCGATCCCGAAGGCCATGGCGGCGGCCGGTACCAGGGATAGCAGGGAATAGAAGGTCAGGGCGGAAGCTCTTAAAAAGCACCCGTCCCTGGCAAACCCGCGCACGGAAAGAATGCCGATCCGCAGGATCTTGACAAGCACGGCCTGGTAGCGCGGCAGGTCATCTATGTTGATACGCTAGATGTCCGCATTGATGTAACGAACGACCTTTTGCGAGAGTTCCCTTACAGCCGACATCTCGGATCTCCTCGGGTTAGCGGCCGCAGCACTTCTTGTATTTTTTGCCACTGCCGCAGGGACAGGGGGCGTTGCGGCCGATCTTGGGCTCTGAACGCACAAAGGTTGCAGGGCGCGGCGCTTGCCCGTCAAAGAAATACCAGCAGCCGTCAACCTTTTTGAATTCCGCTATCTCGTGATGTTCGCGATTTTCCCCGGCTTCCGCATACCGGGCGATAAATTCCACTGTACCAACGTCGTCGTTCTCCCCACCGGCGACGGTTTCTATGATTTCCAGTCCCTGCCACTGGGCTTCTTCCGACCACTTGCGCATGGAATCGGCATCGTAGGTATCCTGCTTGGCGGGGTGGGTAGTGGCGATCAGGTAATCGATCGCTGTTTGGGTATACGCGGTATACCGCGACCGCATCAAGGCTTCTGCCGTGGGGGCCTTCTTTTCTGCTTTGATGAAAGGGCCGCAACAATTTGCGTAGCTATCCACAGCACCGCAGGGGCATTTTGACATCCGCCGAATTCCTCTTCATCCGATCCGTTAACGTTTGGCCGGTCATCGCGATTCTCAGCGAAACCATTTGAATTTAATTATATATCCCAACTATAGCTTGATGTCGACAGAGAAATGCGCGCGGTTATCCAGGCGCTGCAAAAGCACGTTTTTTCCGTCTGGCGTGTGGGCCATCTTCAGAAAGCAGGTTCTACTTGAACAACTTTTTCAAACCATCGATAAGCTTACCGGAAGAGGGCGCCTTTTTTTTACGGGAAGATTTTGACGTTGCCTTCTTTCTCGGGGGGGCCTTTTGTTTTTGCAAGGCGATTGCCTTGGCGGTTGCGCACAGATCTTTTTTGGCGGTATCCCCATCGATCAGCAGTGCGGCCAGACCGAAGGGGCCGAAAAGTGCAAAACCGCCAAATGCCTTGCCAAGGGTAAGGGCTGCATGCTTGGCATCAACGGCCAATTCAGGATTGGCCAGCGTTCCGCCCAGTTTAAAAGGCTTGGCCAGACTGCCCAGGCTCAAGCTGATTTTGCCAAGGCCTTCGGCCCCGACGCCCTTTTGCGGAATGGGTTTGATGGAGATATCGATTTCTTCGGTTTTGAGGTTAATGGTCCCTTTACCCATAGCCATCAAGGCGCCGGTGTTCACCACCAGGACCCGGGAGGTGGCCATTCCGTCGACCGCGTCGAATCTGGTCACCAGGCAGTTGATCTCGGTCAGCTCTTCCGATTTGCCGCCGATATTCAACAACTGAAATAGGCCGGCCCGCAGGTCACCGCCCAGCACCCCTATAAGCCGATTGTCAAACCGGCCCTTACCCATGATCAAGCGCACATGACCATTGATTCCGGCCATGAATTGCTTCGGAGAACGGCCGCTGCCTGACAAGGCGACATTGATATCGATCTTCCCTTCCAAGGCATTTGTAATGTCAAGCTCCTTGAGCATCCGTCCCGCGTTCAGACGGCGTACATCGAGATCGGCCCGCAGGACCCATTTGCGCCTGATTTCCCGCAAGGTTAAATTGGCCCGCAGTTGCCCGGAACCGACGGTAGCTGTAATCGGTCTGACTGTCAGGCGGCCGTTTTTCAAGGCCAGGTTGAGCTTGAGGTCCTGCAGGGCTGATCTGGCCAGCAGGCAGCGTTTTATACGGACACCCACATCGGCATCGGCCTTTCGCATCCAACCCACCGGAAAAGGCTTGGAAGAAAATATCCTTCGGTTTGTCGGTTTGGCCCCCGCTGTTTTCTTCTTTTTAGCGGGACGCAGGTCGAGGCGGTCGGATGTCACGGTGACATTGAAGTAGGGTTTGCCGCCCTTCAATTTAGCCAGCACGAAGCCCTGCAGATCATTCTTTCCGGTGTGCAGCTTTACTTGGCTTAATTTAAGGGCTTCATCCAGACTTCCGGAAAGACGGCCGGAGAGGCGGGCATCCGTTTTATAGGGGATATCGATACCGGCAACACCGGCAGTCTTAGAAATGTTCCGGCTGGCGAGTTTGACGTCAAGGTTTATTCCGCGGGCCTTAAATACATTTAGAACAGTGCCGGCAAGGGCCAATTTGGCACCCACGGTATTGACCGTAAGGTTCAGGGGCCAGGGTTTTTCCGCATCGAGCAAGGCCTCCAGAGAGCCCAGGGTGCCTGTGGCGGACAGGGGCTGCTGGTTATACCTTGCGGTGAGGTCTATCCGGGAGGAGCCCCCTGGACTGACGGACTTGAGTTTCAAGCGGTTGAGCTGCAGGCGGAGCGGTCGTCGCGCCAGACGGCCCTTGTACAATAGACGGCTGTTGAAGATGCGTATGTCTTTGAGGGCAATCTCCGGCAGGAAGAGGCGGTCACCCGAATCAGTTTGTGATTCCGGCGGGCCTTTACCCAAATCAGGCAGGTTCAGGGCACCTTTGCGATTCACCTCAACGAAAAAATCCGCATCGATCAAAGCAGCCCGGCGTACTTCAAGGATGCCTGTGAATAAAGGCAACAGGGCCAGTTGCATTTCGAATTGCTTGATTTGCAGCATGTGCGGGCGCGAGCCCCACTGCGCATTCTGGAGGGCTATATTTTCGATGACCAGTGCCGGTGTCAGCCCGATGGAGACCTTGATGTCCCCCGCAATGGAAAGCTCCCGGCCGGTGGCGTCTTTGACGACGGAGATGATATCCGGTTTCAAACGATTGAAGTCGTAAGTGAGAACATAGATGTAGATACCTGCCAGACCGACCAGGAAGAGGGCGACTAAAAAAAGCGGAATTTTCCATTTCAGTTTCATGCCGGCGATTGAACGCTCCCGCAGCAAGCTGCCGGGAATCGTCCCCCGTAAGGAATTTTTCTATTTTTGATTCGCTCGCTAACCCTGCAGTGCGCTGTAGGGAAAGCACTCGCTGCTCGGGTCAATCCTCGCAAAGACATGCAGGTGAAAACTGATCTTGATCGGTTCACAGGTGGTAGATTTTGGTTCAGAGCAAGGCTGCCGCTGTTTTTGCATCCACAGGTGTAGTCGGTCTACATCGAGGAATGCGAAAAAGGGGCAAACGTAGCTCTGGGCCAAAAGATGCCGTCTGTCTATCCCGTATGTCCGTTCACAGGTGGTAGATTTTGGTTCAGAGCAAGGCCGCGGCTGTTTTTGCATCCGCAGGTGTAGGTGTTCTACATCGAGGAATGCAAAACAGTAGCGAACGCCGCTCTGGGCCAACCCGTCGTCGCCGATGGCTATGCCGGGCAAGAAGATGCCGCCTGTGAGTGGACATCAGGGGATGTTCGGCATGAGCCCCCACTTAATCACCCAAGAACCCGAATCCGTGTGCCGATCCAGACACACAATCCCCGCATTCTGGAATTTAAAAACCGGTTTTTCCGGTGAACCCGTAATCAGGTAAGCGGTCAACCTCTCCATGAAGGGGAGATGCCCCACAAACATCAAATTTGCATCACTTTCCAACTGATCACCGAAGGGGACAACGTCATCCAGCGGATTGATGCCTTCTGCCGCCGCCACGCCTTCAGGTGGTGCAAGAAAGTTGGAAAATATCTCAGCCGTCTGGTGGGCGCGCTTTTTGCCGCTATGCAAGATCTTCGTTACCGGCACGTTGTATCCTGCGGCCACTTCGGCAATTCGCTTTGCATTGGCTGTCCCCAGTTCGGACAGGCCTTTTTGGGGGTCCTGATCTTTGGGCAGGCACTCGGCGTGCTGGACGAGATAGATGGCCATTGTTCCTCCTTTTCTGTTCAAAGGGGCAGAGCTACGGCTACCGGCGTTGCATTGTATACAGCTTTCAGGCAGGTCGGGTCTATCTGTACCAGGAGCCCGCGCTTGCCGCCATTAATGTAGATGGTTTCCAAATCAAAAATGGATGACTCCGCATAGACGGGCAGAGGGTGTCTGGTTCCAAACGGACTGATGCCGCCGACTTTATAACCGGTCAGCTTCGCAGCCAGACCGGTATCACAGGGAATCACCTGTTTGGCTTGGAGTTGTCGGGCCAGTTGCTTGGCCGAAACCTGCGCATCACCATGCATCAGCACCAGCAGGCCGTTCTGGCGCTCGTCTTGAAATACCAGCGTTTTGACAACGGCATGGGCCGCGAGGCCAAGGGCGGTGGCGGCCTGCCGCGCCCCGCCTTTGTCTGTGTACGGGTACTGGTAAACCGTAAACGGAATATTGGCCTGGCGCAGGGCGCGAATCCCGGGTGTCACCGGATAGGCCTTCTTACCCATCGAGTTTCTCCCTGACGCTTTCAATCTTGTCGTCCATACTCTGATCTCGATCGATACGGGTGCCGACTTTCAGGGTTGTGGTAATGCGTGGGGCACCCAGCGCGTGTACGGTTTCGTGACATGCTTTGACCGCCGCAAACACGGCATCCCAATCGCCTTCGATGTTGGTTCCATAGGCGTGCAGGCTGTAATCCAGGCCTGCTTTTTGAATTACTTGTTGACAGGCGGCGACGTATTTGGAGACAGACACCCCGACACCAATGGGCACGACGCAAAGATCAACGATTGCTTTCATAGGCACTCCATTTTAAACGTAAAAAGAGCCAGGGTGCTCCCACGCCACCCCAGAGGCCAACCAGGCCGTAGCGGACATACCGGAACAAGGCTGCCGGTTCCAGGCCGGCAAACACTTCTTTAAGGCCAATGTAAATTACTGCAAGTACGGCTATCCCGGCAGAAAAAACGGCCCCCTTGCGGCCGTAGGTTTGGGCGGTCTCGAAACCCAGGTACCGTTCTTCCAATATAAAACCAACGCCCAGACCGCCAAGGGCGGCCATGGCGGCCACGGCTGTTTTTTCTTCTGAAAAAAGAAACGCCAGCAAGGCCGGCAGGCAAAGGGCCACTGTCAGCAAGCCGCTAAAACCGATGGTGTCCTTCCAGCAGGCAAAATGGGATTCACCCTTGATAAAACCGTACAACAAGACCATACCGATCAGATATCCGCCAACCAGGTCGATCGGGAAATGAACGCCCAGGTAGACCCGTGATAGCGGGACCCCCAGGATTAAAAATCCGGATAGGCAACGAAAAAAGGTGTTCGGGTAGCAAAAGGCCAGATACCCCCAGAACACGACGGCCCCCTGGGTGTGCCCGCTGGGGAAACCGCCGCCCGTGGCCTTTACCAGGGGTTGGATGGCCGGACTGTAATCAAACGGGCGCGGCAGGTCTGCCATGATCTTGGCCACCATGTTGATGTAGGCGGAAGACAAAAAGAGAACGCTCAATCGGGCTCCGATTTTTTTATTTAGACACCAGTATATAAAGGGCAGGGAGACGAGGAAGAAGACCTCATCGCCCAGAAATGTAAGGGCCTTAAAGAGAGGATCCATGGCCGGGCTGAACTGCTGCAGCCAACTGATAAGCGTGATTCCGGAATCAAACACGAGTAAAGGTTCCCCCATTCAAGGTTCCATGCTCGGGGCTTACACCTGCAACCCGTGCAAGCGATACCCTGCCCGCCGGGCGTCTTGGCCTGCGTAGCTCGTTGAGCAAAGTATGAAGCTTCAAGCGAAGTCTGGAACCTTACTTGGCAATCAATTTTGCTTGATACTTGGTCCCGGCCGGTTCTGCCCGGGCAACCGGGACGCGATCGATAAAAGCGACAATAACCGGTGACTCACCGGTGCTGTTGCGAATATAATAACCGATGTTCTCGCAGGTCTGGCGAACTTGCTCCGGATTCATGCCGTCGTAAAGTGAAAAATGGCTTTCCGTAAGGTCCAAACGGTCGATGGAGATGATCTTGCCGCCATAGTCGTCGATCATTGTGGCGGCCAGTCGCTCCCAGGGATTGGCACCGCCGTCCGTTTTTCCCCCCGCAGCCGGATTTTTTGCAGGTTCGGTTTTAGCAATGAGATCACCAGTGGTACCAAGTTGACTAAGCCAGGCGGTTGTTTTCCCGAAGCGGATTTTGTACCAGGTCGTTTTCAAAGAGCCGGAGGCCACGGCCATGGATTCCAAGACTTCTACCAGGCTGCCGGCATCGACGCGTCCTAGCATCTGGCCATTCTCGGGTTGATCCAAAACCCGGGGGGATGGGTAGCCGACCTTGATGTAGTGCCTTACCCCGGATTTCGATTTATCCACGGGCCCGGCCTCTTTGAGCCGGGCACTGTAGTAGTCGACTTTCTTTTTGTAGCGGATATTCCCGGGGGCCAGTTTCAGCAGGCGCCGGTAGCCGTCGAGGTTCGCGGCGATGTTTTCGGCCGGTATGCGTCGGACTTTTTTTTCCAGATTGGCGATGAGGGCGCTTTTATCTACCTTGTGCGAACCAGCCGAGTCTTCCTCAGGGCTGGTTTTGAACAGCGGACTGTATTCGTACACCAAAAACCCAACGAGTCCTGCAAAGAGCAGGAAGATGATAAAGGACAGAAATTTGCGGCCGGCACCGGATTTGTTGACTGACATCGGATCTCCGTTTCTGGAAGCCATCTCAAAAAAGCCTTTTAGCCCAAACTCGGTGTTGGGCGTTCGGTTCAAGTCCTCGAAATACTCGAGTATTCAACACGATAGGCGTTGGCCGCGCTGGCACCTCCTGGTTGCGACCCACCATCGAGGAATTGATCAGGCGGGAAGTCCCGCATCGCGGGGCACCTCGCGGCCGCCTTGCACCACGTTAGGCATTAGCTTCGCGTCATTTTGAACTAAAATCCCTTTTTGAGATAGCTTCAAATAGGGCGTTTGCATCCATGTGTGCTGAAAGCAGCTGGTGACACCCGGCGCGCATTGAAATGCCCGTGCTCCGTTGCAGGGGCTTCATTGGGACCGGGATGGTGCAAGTGTTTAGATCTACAAAAATATACACGAAACCGGGCGGAACGACAACCATTTCGGGAGAACCCCGCGACTGCCGAAGAAAACCTACCTTGGGTAAGCGTTAAAAGGATTGCATTGTCAATGGGGCAGGTTTATACTCGCTCTGCGAACCGAATCCAAGGATGGGAATGTAACGACCTGATGGCGAATGGACAGAAATAGCTGATAAAAGCGGCTGCAACACAAGGAGATCGATATGAAAATTCTCGTCGGAATCGATGGTTCCAACACTTCCAAAGAAGCCCTGCAAATGGCCATAAAAAACGCCAAGGCCTTTGGCGGCGCTCTGATGGCGGTGACTTCCATGACCACCGGCACCCCCGAAGAAAATGATGAGATCAGAGCTGCCGAAACCACACTTGCGGAAGCCAAGTCTGTCGCTGAAGATGCGGGCGTGACCTGCAGCTCCCATCTTTTAATTCGGGGCAACAGTGCGGGTGAAGATATCGTGGACTTTGCTGCTGAAAATGAGGTGGCGCTCATCGTGGTGGGGATCAAAAGACGATCACGGGTGGGCAAGATCTTGATGGGTTCCAGCGCGCAATTCGTGATTCTTAAGGCCAAATGCCCGGTACTCACCGTTAAATAGGGCCCATCCCCAAACGGCATGTTCTAGCCCAAAGCGGCTTTTCCAGCGCACGCCTGCAGACTACATCGGACAAGTGCTCTGAACAAAAACCTAGCATTTGTGGAGGGGCAGTGATGCTCCTCCCGCAGAGCGGAGGCATCATGAAGACCCCCTCTATGAGGGGCTGACTTCGATTTCTGGGCTTGAACTCCCCTTTAAGACGCGCCGAGCATCGCAGGAAAGGTCGACCAGAGCGAAGTGCTTGTCTGAGCGCAGCGAGTTGTGCTGAGCGCGCCCTTTCCGAGAAGCGCAGGGCAGCCCGCAGGGCCGCGTCTTATGGGCGTTTTCTTCTTGTCGGGCATAGCCGGTGGGCGACGCCTGATTGGTTCGTTTTCTTTCACGCGAAAGAAAATGAATAAAATGATTAATAATAACAAAAACTTGTAGTTTTTCTAGTTATTGCCAGAGATGACATATTCCTCCCAGGCCGGTAGAACCTCTCCGGGTCCTCTACCAGAGGTTGAGGGTTTAGGTCGTAACAAAATAAGCGCGTAGCCGAGCAAAGACTTTATCTGGGACATGCGTTTATCAGGGTTGTTTTCCTGATGAGCGGTCTGCCTTCTTTCTTTGCAACCAATCACGGGTATTGAAAAGAACCGAGGCAATGATGGCGACAAAAAAGAAAACAAATGTAAGCGGCTCGACCAGGGCGGCATTCCAGTCAAGACCCGTAAGTTTATCCAGAAGGTATTTTATATAGGAATTCGGCAGATCGTATTCTCCCAATTTCATCTTGACCTGCCAGTGCCAGTCCACACAAAAGCAGTAACCGAATCCATACCAGATCCCCAACCCGAACCATGAAAAGGCCGTTATAGACAGTACGATCAGGTTCGCACGTCGTGTTTTTCGCCACATCCATCCGAACAGGTTAAAAAAAATAATCAAGGTGTGAAAAACAAGAAAGAATATGTCGAGGAATTTGTATAAAATCATAAGGGTTCTAGATTCAAAGGTTCTAGGTTCAAAGGTTCAGGGTTCAAGGGTTCAGGGGTTCAAAGGATTTTAACCCTGAACGGGGAACCTTGAACGAGGAACCTTGTTTCGGGGTTCAGGGGTTCAAAGGATTTTAACCCTGAACCGGGAACCTTGAACGGGGAACCTTGTTTCGGGGTTCAAAGGTTTTTAACCCTGAACCTGGAACCTTTTAGTTATTCAAACTATGTATGGGTGCCGGAATCAGCCCCCCGCGCCTGATAAAGAGATTTTCAGATTTTTCATTGTTGACCGGCAAGATGACCGATTGGCCGAGAAGGCCGCCGAAATGGGCATATTCGCCCGCCTTTTTACCCGGCACCGGAATGATACGGGTAGCCGTGGTTTTTTTATTGATAACCCCGATGGCCATTTCATCGGCCATGATGCCGGCCAGAGTCTCGGCCGATGTTTCGCCGGGCAGGGCAACCATATCAAGACCCACCGAACATACGCTGGTGATGGCCTCCAGTTTTTCCAGAGTGAGCAGACCGTCCTGCGCGGCCTGGGAAATATTGAGGTCCTCACTGACCGGTACGAAAGCACCCGAGAGTCCGCCCACATTCGAACTGGCAAATGCGCCGCCTTTCTTAACGGCGTCATTGATGAGGGCCAGAGCGGCTGTTGTTCCGGGGACGCCAATGCCTTTGAGCCCCAAGCTCTGAAAAATCTCCCCAACGGAGTCGCCTACATTGGGGGTCGGCGCCAGGCTCAGGTCGACCACACCGAAGCGAATATTTAATAGGTCGGCCACCTCCCGGCCGATAAGCTCACCAACCCGGGTAACCTTGTAAGAAGTTTTCTTAATAATTTCTGATAGATGTCCTAAGTTTAACCCAGGGTCGTTCGCCAGGGAGCGGTCAAGGGCCTTTTTCACCACACCGGGACCGCTAACACCCACGTTGATCACGGCGTCTGCTTCGCCGACGCCCAGGTAAGCACCGGCCATGAAAGGGATATCCTGGGGAATGTTGGCAAACACGCATAGCTTGGCGCAGGCCAGCCCGTCACTGTCAGCCGTCAGGGCGGCCGCCTCTTTGATAATGCGGCCCATCAGCACGACGGCATCCATATTGATACCCGCCCGGGTCGAGGCCACATTGATCGAGGCGCAAACCCTTTCCGTTTCCGTGAGCGCGCGCGGAATGGCTTCAATCAGCGCCCCGTCACCGGGGGCGATTCCCTTTTGTACCAACGCAGAAAAGCCGCCGATGAAATCCACTCCCACCGCTGCGGCGGCGTCGTTGAGGGTAACGGCAATGGCGACCATGTCATCCGGATGAAAAGGGGCGGCCGCCACGGCAATGGGGCTGACGCTGATACGTTTATTTACCACCGGTATGCCGTATTTTTCTCCAACCTGATCACAGACGGCTACCAGGTTCTGGGCCAGACCGGTGATCTTGCGGCGGATATTCTCCTGAAAACGCTGCGGGTTGTCGCTGGCGCAGTCGAAAAGATTGATACCCAGGGTGACGGTGCGAACATCCAGATTTTCATTTTTAAGCATCTCAAGGGTGGAAAGAACTTCGCGTTCGTTCAGCATGATGACTCCGATCAAATAGCCGGTGTTAGGTTTTATGTGTTAAATGTTATGAAAAGATCGAAATCGAAATCGCTATCGAAATCGGGATCGAACTGAGCCAGAGAGGGGTTCGACTTTTAAAAGCCGATAACGATTACAATCCCGACCCCGAATTCGATGGTCATCGTCTTTCTCCTTGAACCTTCTACCTTCAGCCTTCAGCCTATTTACCTAATCATATTCTATTCAACGCCTCAAAAATTTTGCGGTGTTGGATACTGATTTCCAGCCCGAGCCGCTCGGCCGTGCGGCGCAGATCGGCGTGCAGATCTTTTTGGATCACATCGGACGGCACATCCACTTCGTAGATCATGATATTATCGCTGGGGTTGTCGCTACCCCGGAAGACGGCCTGTAAGTTGGTAACGTTGACGCCGTAATCGGCTATAATCCGGGTGATGGAGGCAACCAGTCCCTTTTTGTCCGGTCCGCGGGTCGTATAGACAAAAGGCTCGCTTGCGCCAAATTCCAGTCGCGGCTGACTGTGATCCAGTGGTTTGATAAACACATTCAGCCCCATGCCCTGCAGTCCGTCAAGGAGGCATTTATGCAAGTCCTCATAGTCCCTTTCGACCGGTATGCCGGCAATAAAGATCCCTGAAAATTCCGACTGGAGAATGGTCTGATCCACGTTTTCGATGTTGCAGCCTTCCGCAAACAAAATTCCGGATACCGCGGCAATGATCCCCGGTCGGTCCTGCCCGAGGACGGAAATGACGACCTTTTTCATTTTATCTGTTCCTGTCATGTGGGTGGCGGGTGATCTAGAAGCTATTTCAAAAATCCGTTTTTTAAGATAGCTTCTGATGTGTTTAGTACCAGAACGCGGATAGCTGTCAACCGGTGATTCACTGGGAGGGTTAAAAAGAATGGTATTCACGCTTGAACCTTACCATAAGCTTATGTTATTTAAATAATTTGTTTACAACCCGATAATGGCTCCAGTGGAGAAAGAATGTCGGAAACGAGCAACATGCTGCAGGTCATCCGCGAGAATAAGACCGTCTTTATTCTGATTGCGGTGGGTCTGTTTTTGATCGAACTGGAAATTTTTGCCATTGCCGCCATGCGTAGCGGCCGCGAAGCCCGTCTGCAGGTGCTCAATGACCGGGGGGATTTGATCTATGAAGCGGACGGGACCCAGCTGACGGATTTCAATAAGTACTATTTCGAAAAGACGTTCGGCCCCCTGGAGAATCACCAGACCCGCCTGGTCACCAGCGTGGAACCCTTTCCTTTCCGGGCCTGGTTTGCAGCAGCCGTCGGCGTTCCCGTCGGGGCGATCCTGCTTTTCGGTTTCGCCGTGCGGGCCTACATGGCACTGGTATACCCGGAAGCCGGGAAACGTTTTGCTGGGGACCCCGCCAACACGCCGGACGAATCCGAAACGCGTTTCGAGCGCGTGATTCGCACGGTGAGCCAGTTCAATATCTTCGTCATCGGCGCGCTCACGTTTCTGATGGCCGTGACCATCTGGATGTTGCCGAACATGCTTCAGAAAATCGGCACTGCCGGGGTGACCGCGATCATCAGATACAAATGGGTTGTCCTGGGGGGCATAGTGGTGTTTCTGGCCCTGATCGTATGGGTTATCTACCTGCGCTACCTGCTGGCCCGTAAAACGATTGAAAGCCAGGTGGAAGTGGATAAATACCGCCTGCAGCTGGAAATGGCTCCCGAGAACCGCCGCATGGCGCTTCTCCCGCCGGGCAAAACCGACGCAACATCTACACCCCGGTTGGTTGATCTGGGCAAAGAAACCAACGCACAGAGTCGCTTAGACGGAAAAGAGACATGATTATCGCGACCACCCATAGGAACACCGATTTCGACGGTTTGGCCTCGGTTGTGGCCGCCACCTTGATCTATACCGACTGTGTTCCCGTTTTGCCGACCCAGGTAAATCCCAACCTCAAACCGTTTTTATCCATCCACAAAGATCTATTTCAATTCAAGACGCCCGAGGACATCGAACTGGATGCCGTTACCAAACTGGTGGTCGTAGACATCAACCGGTGGGATAGACTGGGGCGTCTCAAGAAACTGCAGGAGCGGGCGGATCTGGTCATAGAGCTTTGGGACCATCACAGCGGGGAGGGGGACATTGCCTGCGACTGGTCCTGCCAGGCGGAAACCGGGGCCAACATTACCCTGATGGTCAGCCGGCTCAAGGCCGAGAACAAGGTGCTGACCCCCATCCAGGCCACCCTGTTCCTGGCCGGCTTGTACGAGGATACCGGCAATTTGACCTTTCCATCCACCACGGCCGAGGATGCCTATACCGCCGGCTGGCTACTAGAGCGCAAGGCCGATCTGAATATCCTGTCCACCTTTCTGAAGCCCGGCTATGGCGTTAAACAGAAAGACATCCTGTTCAACATGCTGCAAAATGCCAACCGCCAGCAAATAAATGGACACCAGGTGAGCATCAACTGTCAGGAGATCTCCGGGCACGTGGAGAGCCTGGCCGTGGTCATGCGTATGTACCGGGAAATTCTCAACGTCGACGCGGCCTTCGGGGTTTTCAACAATCCGGAACGCAAGCGCTGCATGGTCATCGGCCGCAGCGATACGGACAGTCTTGACGTCGGGCTGATCATGCGCGGCCTCGGCGGCGGCGGACATCCGGGCGCGGGATCGGCCATGCTAAAAGGGGCCAATCCCCGGGCGGTTGTAGAGATGATCGTCGAGTTCATCCAAAGCGGACAGCAGTCGTCGGTCCGGGTGAGCGACTTGATGTCCTTCCCGGTGGCGACCCTGCCGGCTGACACCACCATGCGCCAGGCGGCGGTCGTGCTCCGGGAAAAGGGCTGCACCGGCCTGCCGGTCACGGACGCGGAGGAGAGGATCGTGGGGATGCTGTCTCGCCGCGATTTCAAGCGCGTAAAAACCGAAACGCGCCTGGACTCGCCGGTCAAAGCCTTTATGAGCACCAATGTGTTGACCATCGATCCGGGCAAAAGTCCCATGCAGGCGGCGACCATCATGGTAAAGCACGACATCGGGCGCCTGCCGGTAATCAAAGACGAAAAAGTGGTCGGCATCATCACCCGTTCGGATACCATGATGTATTTTTACGACCTGCTGCCGGACTAGATAGGTAGAAGGCTGAAGGTAGAAGGGCTTACATGTAAACCGATTTGTGAGGCGCGCGATGACAAGATCAGGCACCGAGAAAACTAAACTTCTCCTGAAAAAGGGTGTTAAGATACCCAATCCGGAAAGTGTCGATATCGGCCCTGAGGTGGATCTTGATAGGATTTCAGGCAAAGAGGTGTATCTGTATCCCGGGACTCGCATTTACGGCGCACAAACCCTCATTCTCGATGGTGCCCGGATCGGGTATGAAGCACCGGCCACGGTTGAGAATTGTTATGTTGGACCGGAAGTGGCTCTACACGGCGGGTTCTTCAGCGGTGCGGTATTTCTGGAAGGGGCCGGCTGCGGTTCCGGTGCCCATATCAGGTCCGGGACCATTTTTGAAGAAGGCGCCCGGTGTGCCCACACCGTGGGACTGAAACAGACCATCCTGTTTCCCTGGGTGACCCTCGGCAGCCTGATCAATTTTTGCGACGTATTTATGGCCGGCGGTACCTCTGCCGCCGATCACAGCGAAGTGGGCAGTTCCTACATCCATTTCAATTACACTCCCAACCAGGACAAGGCCACGGCATCCTTGCTCGGAGATGTACCCCGGGGGGTCATGCTGGATCAACCGCCGATTTTTCTCGGCGGACAGGGCGGCCTGGTAGGACCCTGCGCGCTTGCTTTCGGCACCACGGTTTCAGCCGGATCCATCTGCCGCAAAGATGAAGCCAAACCGGGCCGCCTGATCATCGAAGGGGCGGCCCGCTCCGGACGAGTGCCTTTCACTTCCGGTATTTACCGGGGCGTCAAGCGCATCGTCCATCACAATGTTACCTATATCGCGAATTTGCTGGCCCTGCGGCAGTGGTATCTGCAGGTCCGGTTCCAGTTTATTACCGACCGCTATCCGGCCCCGTTAGCAGCAGGGTTGGAGCTTACGGTGGATGCGGCCATCAATGAACGCATCCGGCAGTTTGAAACGTTCTGTCGAAAAATGCCGGCCTCCATTGAGTTGCTGTCCACCAATGCGTCCTCGGAACCGTCCTCTACTATTGTTGAACAGCAGCGCGAACTGCATGCACGTTGTGAGGACATAACCAGGAGTCTCAATGACGGCCGGGCCACGACCGGTGACACCGCCCCGCGCGACCGATTTCTGGATAGCGTTGCTACCGCCATTCAACAAAAAGGTAAGCATTACTTGGATGTGATCCGCAGCTTGGATGATGCGAGCCGTGAATCCGGAACGCACTGGCTGCAGTCCATTGTCGACCAGACAGTCAAGACGGCCTTGAAACACGTGTCGTTGCTGTCGTAACGGCTGCACGAATTACTACTCTATGACGAAATTTTTTGGAACAGATGGGATCAGGGGCGCGGCCAATCGGCATCCGGTGACCGCACCGATGGCCCTGAACATCGGACGGGCGGTGGCGGACTATTTTCGCAGCCAGAACAACTGTGACCGGATATTCATAGGCAAGGACACCCGCTTGTCGGGAGATATGCTGGAACAGGCCCTGGCCGCTGGTGTCAGTGCCGGTGGTCTCGATGTATTGTTGACCGGTGTGGTGCCGACACCCACAATTGCCTACCTGGTAAGGCGCAACGCGAATACGGCCGGCCTGGTTGTCTCCGCTTCCCACAATCCCTGGTACGATAACGGTATCAAGGTATTCGGCCCCGGGGGGCTCAAACTCTCGAATGTGGTAGAGCAGGCCATCGAAGAAAGGATCGCGGTTGCCGATCAGCAACCGGAGGGGAACCAACACACCGGCCGGGTATATCCAGTGCCGGCATCGGTTGATACCTACATCGATTTTATTTGCAGCACCGTACCGGATCAAAACCTGCTCAAAGGCCTGTCAATCGTGATCGACTGTGCCCATGGGGCCTCTTCCGAAATAGCTCCGTTGGTTTTCGAGAAACTGGGGGCTGACCTGACCGTCCTCAACAACGCTCCGGACGGGCACAATATCAATGCGGATTGCGGCAGCGAGCATACCGATGGCCTGGTCCAGACAGTCCGGGAGACCCGCGCAGATATCGGCCTGGCCTTCGATGGCGATGCCGACCGACTTATTGCGGTGGACGCGCAAGGCGCGGTTATCACCGGTGATCAACTGATTGCCCTGTGTGCGGCGCATTACCAGAAGCACGCTATGCTGGAAAACAATTGCGTCGTTACGACGGTCATGAGCAACATTGGATTGAAACAGGCCCTGGCGAAACTTGGTATCACGCATGCCGAGGCCGGGGTGGGGGATCGCTTCGTCATGGAAAAAATGGTGGCCACCGGAGCGGTGGTCGGCGGAGAAAATTCGGGCCACATGATTTTCCGAGACCACCACACCACCGGGGACGGTATCCTGTCAGCCCTAAAAATCCTGATCGCGATGCGCCAAGAAAAGGCCAGCCTTTCAGATCTGGCGGCCATCATGGACGTCTTTCCCCAGGAACTTATGGCGGTCGCGGTCAAAGACAAACCGGATTTAAACTCCCTGGCGAAAGTGCGGCAAGCTATCAGTGCGGTTGAATCCAAGCTGGGCGATCAGGGCAGGGTGCTGGTGCGCTATTCCGGCACCCAGCCGGTTTGCAGGGTCATGGTAGAAGGACCAGATCAAACCGTTACCGTTGAATACTGCTTCGAGATAGCATCAGCCGTGAAAGCTATTATCGGCGCTTGACCCAGAACAACTGGATTCAAGTTTGCTGAACCTCAAAAAATCAAAAGCCATCAGCATTCGGATTATTACATTAACACTGCTTTAAAGTGATGCCTAATTTCCCACCATATGTTTATCCATTCCCATTTATCATAGCGGCAATTTGTATATTCATAGCTTCGCAATATGCATTGACCCGTCACAAAGCGCATGGTGCTTGGTATCTGTTTTTTGTTTGCCTGGCAGCATCCTTCTGGTCCCTGACGGAAGGCCTTTTATATGTGGGCTTGAACCAGGAAGCGAAAGTTCTGTTAACCAAGTATCAGTATTTTGGTATTGTACCCGTTCCACCGCTCTCACTTCTTTTTGTACTTTCAGCATTTAGTATTAAACTGCATCTTATCAGAAAGATGCAGTGGACCTTCACCGGTATCATGGCAATTATCGTTGCGCTTGTCTGGACGAACCCACTCCACAGGCAATTTTTTACGAGTTATGCCGCCATAGATACTGAAACCGTTCAAATGCTTGCGTTGGACCATGGACCCATGTGGTGGGCTACGATTGCCTATCACTATTTGCTTGTCGTGGTGGTCAGCCTAATCCTGATAAACAAGTCGATTAAGGCCTCCGGTTTTGAACGCGCGCGTGCGCGACTGATGCTGGCTGCGGTTGCATCAGTGTGGATCGCAAATGCCGTATACATTTCAGGCCACAGTCCTGTTCCGAATATGGATATCAGTCCCATTGCGTTTACGTTGGTAGCCGGCTCCATGGCCTGGAGTTTTTTCCGGTACAACTTGCTGGACATCGTCCCCGCTGCCAAGCAGGAAGTGTTTCGAGGAATGGAAGATGCCGTTCTCGTCTTTGATGAAAGCAATCGAATCGTGGATTATAATACGGCGGCTAAGGCTATCATCATGACCGAAACCCACGCAGACGCAGATAAACAGACACAGCAGGTATTTAGTAAATTTCCAGCACTGCAGCGTATTCTGGAGAGTATGCGACGCCGTGAAATCCCAATCCAGGTAGATGGTCTGAAAAATATTTATGATGCGCGTGTCTCGGCGCTACTTGATAACAATGGGAAGACGATAGGCAAAATAGTAGCACTGCGAGATATTACCGCACGTAAGCACGCCGTCGATGCTATCCTGAAAAGTGAGGAAAGATATAAGTTCCTTGCTGAAAACATGGGTGACATCGTTTGGACGCTTGATATGGATTTAAATGCTACCTACGTGAGCCCTTCAGTTGAAAGAGTCCTCGGCTTTACCCCCGAAGAGCGAAAAAAGCAAAAATTGGAAGAGATGATCACACCAGAATCCATGGAACGCGTCATGGCCCTGTATATGGCGGAGCTCCAGCGTGATGAGAAGCAAGATGCAGATCCAGGTAGGACGACAACCATTGAGGTGGAATATTACCATCGCCATGGGGCTAACGTATGGATGGAAAATCAAGTTAAAGCAATAAGGGACAACGCCGGCAATATTATTGGCATGTACGGTGCCTCTCGTGATATCACCCGGCGAAAAATAGCTGAGGAAAAAATAAAACGGGCTAAAATGGAATGGGAAAGAACTTTCGACGCTGTTTCGGACCCAATTGCTATTTTAGATACCGAATACAGAATCGTGCGAGCCAACAAAGCCATGGCAAGCAAATTAGGCCTCAGTCCACAATCGATAGCAGGCGTCACATGCTATGAATGCGTTCATGGTAAGGCTGAACCACCTGCAAATTGCCCTCACAAACAATTAATGGCTGATGGCAGGGAGCACACCGAGGAAGTTTTCGAGGAGCGTATAGGCGGCGATTTTCTTGTGACTGCTTCCCCGATTTTAGATTCTAAAGGGGTTCTTGTCGGTTCTGTCCACATAGCCCGTGATATCACCAAACACAAGGAGATAGAAAAAGAAAGAGAAAACCTAATTTGCGAACTACGAGAGGCGTTAGCCAATATTCGAACCTTGAAAGGGCTTTTGCCTATATGTTCAGCGTGTAAAAAGATCCGCGATGATGAAGGCTACTGGAGCCAAATGGAGTCCTATATTCAAGACCGCTCTGAAGCTGAATTCAGTCATGGCATATGCCCAGACTGTGCGAAAGAACTTTACCCTGACTTAGATATTCACAAATAAGCGATTGCAGATATCCCGCAATGTCTTTTTAATCTTGCGGGTTTGGAGTGGTAAGCTCGAAGTTTTGTCTACCGCTCACCCTCATGACCAAACCTTTCAAATCTTCAACGATTAAATAAATCGCCGGCACCAGCGCCAGGGTGATGAAGGTGGCGACCAGGACGCCGAACCCGAGGGAAATGGCCATGGGGATCAGAAAGCGTGCCTGACGGGAGGTTTCGAAGATCATGGGCGAGAGACCGCCGAAGGTGGTCAGGGTCGTGAGGAGGATCGGACGGAATCTCAGGGGTGCGGCTTGTAAAATGGCCGCGTAAGCCTGCAGTCCGTTGCGCCGCCGACGGTTGGCCATGTCGATGAGGACCAATGAGTCGTTGATGACCACGCCGATCAGGGCCAGGACACCGAACATGCTGATAACGCTGAGGGCATACCCCATTATCATGTGACCCAGCACGGCTCCGACGATGCCGAACGGAATCGCCGCCATGATAATGATCGGCTGGATATAGCTGTTGAGGGGAACGGCCAGCATGGCGAAGATCACGATGAGTACGACGCCGATACCCTTGAAAAGACTTTCCAGGCTCTCCCGCCGATCGGCCTGGCGCCCTTCGAAGCTGCTGGTTAACCCGGGGTACCTGGCTTCCAGTTGCGGCAGGATGTCGGCTTTCACATCGGCCAGGATCTGTCCGGCGCGTTTGCGGGGCCGCACGTCGGCGGTGACGGTAATTATGCGGCGCCCCTCCCGGCGATTGATGTCAGTATAGGCCCGGCCCGGCTGCATATCGACCGCATCGCGCAGGAGCATCTCGCCCCCGGCCGGTGTCACCAGGACCATTTCCTCCAGTGAGAACCGCGAACCACGTTCTTCCTTGGGCAGGCGGACCATCACCCGCACTTCGTTGCGACCGCGCTGCTGCCGCAGGGCTTCGGCGCCGTAGTAGGCGTGGCGCACCTGGCGGGCGATTTCCATGGACCGCAGGCCCAGGCTGCGTGCTTCCGGTCGCACCTGAAAATCGATCTGCTTTTTTCCAGGCGCAAAACCGTCATCCACATCCAGAATCCCGGGATAGAACGAGAGGGCCCGGGCCAGGTCCTGACCGGCACTTTCCAGGGAAACCATGTCCTGGTGACGCATTTCAATGGCAATCGGCGCGCCCCGACCGGGTCCGCCGGCGTCGGATTCAAAGCGCAGGGATTCCAGGCCGGGCAGCATGCCCACGCTGCCGCGCCATTTGCGGGTAAATTCGGATGTCGAGATCGGCCGTTTGTCCGGTGGGGTCAGGTAAACCCGCACTTCGGTGACATTGCCGAAAATGTGGGCGAAGATGCCTTCTACCAGGGCGCCGTCACCGTTTTGCGCGGCGATTGCCTGGGCCCGCGCGACCAGCACTTTCTGGGTCTGCAGGGTCTTGTTGAAGGGGCTGCCGATGGGCAGGGTAGCCGTTACCTTGGCGTAATCCGACTCCACCTTGGGAAAGAGTTCAAATCCCAGGCGCCCGCTGCGCACATAACCGAGGGTCAGGATCAAGATGGCCACACCGATACCCAGGGTCACGTAGCGCCAGTTCAGGACCCAGCGCAGGGCCGGGCGGTACCAGCGGTCGATGCCGTGCATAAACAGCAGGCTGAAGCGCTGCTGCACCCTGTTGAGCATCCTGCCGAAGGCGGTAAGCGGACGGTGCTCCTCATTCTGGTGGCCAAGGTGGGCCGGCAGGATCAGCAGGCTTTCCACCAGGGAAATGGTCAAGACACAGATCACCACCACGGGAATCTGACTGAAGATCTTGCCCATAAAGCCGGGTACAAAAAACATCGGTAAAAAAGCGATCATGTTGGTGAGCACGCTGAATGTGACGGGAATGGCAATATCCCGGGCTCCACCGACAGCCGCGGTGATCCAACGGCTGCCTTTCTGGCGCTTCAGATAGACATTCTCTCCGACGACAATGGCATCATCGACGACAATCCCGATAGTTACGATAAAGGCAAACAGGGAGACAATGTTGATGCTGACCCCGCCCCACGGTATAAAAAGCAGCGCCCCCAACAGCGAGATGGGAATCCCCAGGCTGACCCAGAAAGCCAAGCGCAGTTCCAGAAACAACGCCAGCAGCAGGAAGACCAGGATCAGGCCGAGACTGCCGTTGCGCAACATCAGATTGAGCCGCTGGCGGTATATTTCCGAGCGATCATTGACCTGGTCGATGGACAAACCAGGGGGCAGGGTGGGCTTGAGACCGGCGACTACCTTTTTGACGGCCCGGGACACCGTGATGGGGGTCTGGTCGCCGATCCGGTAGATCTCGATCAAAACGGCCGGCTGGCCGTTATAGGTAGCCTGGTAATCCGTCTCTTCGAACGCATCGCGCACAATGGCAATTTCATCCAGATTGACACGGGTGCCGTCCGGGCCGGCGATAATCGGAATTTGCCCGAATTCAGGTCCGTAATCCCGACGTTCCTTCATACGCACCATGATATCGCCGCCGGTGGACTTGATGGCCCCGCCGGGCAGCTCCACGCTGGCGCGACGGATGCGCTGTGCGACTTCCGCCAGGGTCAAACCGTAGGCGCGCAGGGTGTCCTGGGGAATGTCGACGCTGATTTCATAGTTACGGACCGAGGTGAGTTCCGCCTGGGTGATGTCGGAATCCTGCAGCAGCCGTTCACGGACAAACTCGCCATACTCACGCAACACCCGCTCACTCTGGTTACCGTGCAACGCCAGGGAGACGACGTAGCGCTTGCGGGCCAGAATGGTGACTTTAGGCTCTTCGGCTTCGCCGGGCAGGGTGGCGATGCGGTCCACCTCCGCCTTGACTTCCTGGGCGAGTCGTTGGATATCCTCACCTTCCAGCATCTCCACGGTGACCGTGCCGACGCCTTCGCTGGCTCGGGAGGTGAGCTTTTTGATACCTTCGAGGCCTTGGACGGCCTCTTCCACGGCCAGCAGGATGCCCCTTTCGACCTCCTGCGGGCTCGCTCCGGGATAGGGAACCGAAATCCGGACCATGTCCAGTTCAAAATCCGGAAATACCTCCTGCTTGATCCGGGTGGCTGCAAAGAGACCGCCTAAAAGCAGCACCAGCATCAACAGGTTGGCACTCACCGGGTGATGGGCCATCCACTTGATCGGACCGGCGGATTTTCGGGATCGGGGTGCAGTTTCCATTGTAACTATAGGGCCGAACTTTAGCAGGTCGGCCGGGTTTTAACTTAACCTTATGTTATTATTAAACCTTTAAAGACCCTGGGCCACAGGACCAGGTCAGGGTCTCAAGTTAGACCGTAAAAGCATATTCTCGCGCAGAGGCGCAGAGGCGCAGAGAAAGTCAAGAACAGATTTTCATCGCGCTATCGCGCGAAAACCCTTTTTAAGCTAAGAGCATTAGATGCCTTTTTGGTTTTTATCCCGCGTAGCGGGAAACTATTCATGGGTTTTCTCTGCGTCTCTGCGCCTCTGCGCGATGCATGATTTTGTCATTGTGTTGTAACGGCGAGGCCCTTTTTAAGGGGCCTCAAGCCCTGGCCCGCTGGGCTAGGATTCATTACTCGATTTTAGTCTTTTCCCATCAGAAATCGGGGCTGGGTCGAGGTGCAATCGCATCCCCACCACCGGCGCCGCCACCTCGGAGAGGATCACCCGGTCGCCGTTGCTGAGGGCGTTATGGAGCACCACGGTCTCCCGGTCCCGCCAGACAGGTGTGACCGGGACAATATCCAGGGTGTTTTCGGGTTTCAGCAGCCAGACCGTTTCCCCATCACGCAGGGCTGTGCGCGGCAGAACCACCACCTCGGTGAGTTTGCGGCCGGTAATCTCAACCCGGACGAATTCACCGAGCAGCAGGGGCGGCCCGGCCGCAGCGTCGTTTTGCCGGCGCAGCGGATCCCGGACTTCGATCAGCAGGCGGGCCATGCGGCTTTCTGTATCCAAGTCGCCCAACAGACGGATGACCCGGCCGGTAATGACATGCTTGCGGGCGTAATGAACTCGGACCGTCGATCCATAAAATTCAGTTTTTACAGGAATTTTAATCTGATCCAGGCGGTCCACGGGCACGGAGGCGCGGACCCAATAACTGTCCGTACCCACCAGCTCGGCCAGCGTATCCTGGGGAGATACCTGGGAACCGACATTCACATGGCGCGAAATGACCATGGCATTGAAGGGTGCCCTGATCCGGGTGCGCTCCAGATCCAGTTTTGCCTTCTGAACCTGCAGGCGGGCACTTTCCACATCGGCCCGCGCCTTTTCCAGATGCGGTTCCCGCAAGGCCAGGGCCGAACCCGATGTTTCGGTGAGTTCTTCATTGCCGAGCAGCTCCCACTCCCGTCGGGCCACTTCCTGACGGCCCTGTTCCACCTTGAGGGCATACTGACTGTTGACGGCGTCACTTTGCTTCTGGGCCAGGGCCAGGCGGTAATCGGCGTCGTCCAGGGCGACCACGACGGCGCCTTGGGCCAGGTAACCACCGTCGCTGAATTCCGCGTGCACCGAGCGTACCTGGCCGGAAACACGCGCGCGCAGCCCAATGCGGCGAGCGGGAACCACGGTGCCGGTGGCATTGACCATCACTTGATAATCCGTGTGCTCGACCGGCAGGACACGGACGACCGGCACCCATTTGGCCGGCGGCCGTTTTTTTGGTTTTTCAACCGTTTTCATCAGGTAGGTGGCGCCGGCCAATCCACCGCCGATAATCACCAAGGCCATACAGATGCGCAAAGCCCGGCTGACCCAGGAAACCCGGACCGGTGTTTCAACTTTTTCAAAGTTACTTGCGTTGAAATCATTCATACGCAACTCCGCTTATAGATTCAGAAACACGCTGCGGATCCTTTGCAGATACCGGGATTCCGGCCGGTAACACGTCCGCCGGCCACCCGCCGCCCAGGGCACGATGCAGGGCTACCCGTGCCGCCATGCGGTTTTCCTGCCGCAATATCAGGTTGTTTTCCAGGGATTGGACCGACAAAAGTTGGGTCAGAACCGGCAGGTAGTCACTGATACCGCTGCGGTAGCGGGCCCCGGCTTCTTCCAGGGCCTTTTGCGCGGTTTGAATGATCTGCTGCAGCCCTTCAATATGGGCCTGCTGTTTTTCCTCCCGAACCAGGGCATCTTCGACTTCTTTAACCGCTGTGAGAACGGTATCGCGGTAAGCCGCCAGCCTTTCGGCAGCCACCGCCCGGGTGCGGTCAACTTCCGCCTTACGGGCTCCACCGTCGATGATCGGGGCTGACAGGCTGGCAGACAGGTTCAGCAGCCAGTTATCAAAGAGGGTGTCGAGTTCGCTTTCCCCGTAACGGGCGCGGGCTGTCATGGTTAGGGCGGGCAGCCGGTTGGCGCGGGCTTCGGCAATCTGCCAGTCGGCGGCTTCCAGTCGGCGGCCCGCAGCTTTGATGTCCGGCCGGGCGGCGAGCAGGTCGACCGGCAGTCCGACACCCGGCAGGACCGGCAGGCTGGGAAACTGATCCGCGGCAATATTGAATGCCGTCCCCGGCGGCTTGCCCAGCAGGACAGCCAGTTCGTGCATCTGCAGTCGTTCTTTTTCCTCCACCAGTGGTATTTCGGCCTGTACATTTTCAACCAGTTGTTTCTGTTGATAGACATCCAGGGCGGAAACCATGGCATTGCGAAACCGCAGCTGGATCAATTCCAGCACGGTCTCGTTGGTTTGCAACTGTTTTTCAAGTAGTGCTTTCTGCTGGCGGCTGGCAATAATGCCCAGCCAGCGAAGGGTTACCTCGGCCGACAGGGTTATGGCGGCGGTGTGCAGGTCTTCTTGCGAGGCGGCCACGTCCAGAGCGGCTGCCCGACGCTGGGCCTGCAGGCGGCCCCACATATCCACTTCGTAACTGCTGACCAGGCCCAGGCCGTAAACCTCGCTTCCGACGGTTGCTCCAGATCCGGTCCGGCTGCGACTGGCCGCGGCACCGGCATCACCGGTTAAATCCGGGTAACGTGAAGCCCCGGCCTGTACTGCAAGGGCCCGCGCTTGATCCAGGCGCGCCAAGGTTTGTTTCAAGGAAAGATTGTCCGCAAGGCCCATCTCGATCAGGCGATTGAGCTCGGGGGACTCCAGGCTCCGCCACCAATGTCCTTCAGGTGTGCTATCACCGGAATACAATGAAAACTTGGCCGGCAGATCCTCAGTCGGGGTGGACCGGACGGCTGGCTGGAAGGGACTGCACCCGTAACTTACCAAAAGGAGCAGGCATCCTGCCGCTATGAGCGTTTTACCTCGCATCGGATCAAATTCAAGCAGCGTTGAACAAGTTTAGAAATTTAGTCACGATATAAAACTCCCACCTCTGGTGGAGGACCCGGAGAGGTACTACCAGGCCGGGGAGAATACGCCATCTTTGGCATTGACGAGAAAGACTTAAACTATCTGTTATTATAAATTATTCTGTTCATTTTCTTTCGCGTGAAAGAAAACGAACCAAAAGAAAACGCCCATAAGACGCGGCCCTGCGGACTGCCCTGCGCTTCTTAAAGGGGAAGTTCAAAACCAGCAGCGCACAGCGCTTCATCACTAGGACATTGGACATTGCTTGTTGGATATTGGATGTTCACGTAAACCAAAGTCAGCCCCCTTTGAGGGGGCTTCATGATGCCTACCGCTTCGGGAAGAGCATCTCTTCGAAAAAGAATACGCCCTTCTCCTGCCAGGCAGGGAAGGGCGCTTGAAATCAATGGATTAAAGGGTAGCGGATCACTCCCGGTTCCCGAAAATGTGCAACAGCATGATGAAAAGATTAATAAAATCAAGATATAAGGTAAGGGCACCCAGCAGGGCCCCCTTACGGACCACAGCGGCGGACACATCGGCCGGCTGGGAGAGCGCCATGCCCTTGAGTTTCTGGGTGTCGTAAGCCGTCAGACCCACAAACACGATTACACCGATGTAGCTGATGATCATTTGCATGGCTGCGCTTTTAAAGAATAAATTCGCAACGGTGGCGATAATGATACCGATCAGCCCCATGAACATGAATTGTCCCACCGAGGTCAGGTCTTTTTTCGTGAAATAGCCGTAGATGCTGGTGGCCACGAAAGTGGCGGCACAGATGAAAAAGACCGACGTGATGGATGAACGGGTGTACACCAGGAAAATGGAAGACAGGGTCACGCCGTTCAAAACTGAATAACCGATGAATAGGGCCGTGGCTGTCTGGGCCTTCATTTTCTGGACCCGGGCGCTCAGGGTGAAGACCATTACCAGTTCACCGATCAGACAGGCCCAGAAAAGCATCGTGGGCTGCAGGCGGTTGCCGACCACGTTGAATAGAAGCCCCAGTATTTGCGGACTGTTGGCGACATAGAAGGCCGTGAAGCCCGTCAACGCCAGGGCGCCGGCCATCCAATTGTATACGCTGCGGATAAATGAGTTTACCCGTACTTGGGTTTGTGTTCCCGCATAAGGTACTGACTCCATGAAAACCTCCTATTTAGCGTGTAATTATAAGGTAAATATTTTTCACCGACAATATAAACATACCAGCAGGTCTTTTCAAGCCATATCGATGAAATATCACGAAAAAGAAGGTTGCCAGAATACAGCAAAAATATTATTTAATGCCCATCCACAAACGGCATCTTCTTGCCCGTTATAGCCATCGGCGACGACGGGTTGGCCCAGAGCGGCGTCTTCGCTCTTTTGAGATCCTCGAAATAGTTTGACTATGCCTGCGGTCTCAAAATCGCTCAAGCCTTGCTGTGAACTAAAACCTACCATTTGTGGATGCGCATAGTTTTATTTTTTTCAGAAACCAGTTATATAGAGCATAGCGTCCATGAAACCGCAGCAAATATATGAAGAACTGAAACTTCTCGCCGAAAAACTGGATATCGAGGTTAAGGAACAGAATTTCAGAACAACCGGTATCAAAGTGAAAAGCGGGCTGTGCCTGGTCCGGGGCAGGCGCCTGTTTGTGATGAACAAACACAACAACATCCGGAAAAAAGTGGCGGTGCTGGCAGAATGCCTGCGAGAATTCGATCACGACCAGGAGTTCGTGGTGCCGGCAATTCGCGAATTGCTTTCGAAAGAGTAGAGGCGGCTGTGGCAGGAATGTAAAAAGTTTACATAATATATCTTATCGGACCTTATGGGTGTGGGTGGTTTTCCGGTATATTCTATAAAAAGTAGTAACTTCAGGGGTTTTTACATACTTGAACCTTTCTTCCCAGAACAGGCAAATCCTCACTGTTTCCCAGTTAACCACCCGGATTAAATCACTGTTGGAAAAGTCGTTTCCGTTTGTCTGGATCTCGGGCGAGATTTCCAATTTCCGGGTGCCGGCTTCCGGACACTTCTACTTTACGTTGAAGGACAGCCACGCCCAGATCCAGGCCGTGATGTTCAAGGGGCAAAACCGCTTGTTGAAATTTGAACCGGAACACGGCATGCAGGTGCTCGGTTTCGGCCGGATCAGTCTTTACGAACCGCGCGGATCCTATCAGATCATCCTGGAGCATTTGGAACCCGAGGGTGTCGGTGCCCTGCAGATCGCCTTCGAACAGTTGAAAAGCCGGTTGGAAACGGAAGGCCTCTTTAAAGAGGAACACAAACAGGCCCTGCCGACCCTGCCCCGGCATATCGCCCTGATCACATCGCCTACCGGCGCGGTTGTCCATGATTTGCTGACGATCTTAAGCCGGCGTTACCACAATCTGCGGGTGGACATCCATCCGGTGAAGGTCCAGGGCGACGACTCCGAAACACAAATCGTGGATGCATTTGATACTGCTGCTAAAAGAGACCTTGCCGAACTGGTCATCCTGGCCCGGGGCGGCGGTTCGTTGGAAGATTTGCAGGCCTTTAACTCTGAACCGGTGGCGCGCGCGATTTTCGGCTGCCCGCTGCCGGTTATCTCGGCGGTCGGGCATGAAACCGACTATACGATCGCGGACTTTGTCGCCGATCTACGGGCGCCGACCCCGTCTGCAGCCGCTGAACTTGCGGTTCCGGTCAAAGCGGAACTGGTAGACCTGATCGTCCAGTACCGGCAGGTATTATCCCGTTTGATGCGCCAGGCCATCGAGTTGCGAACCCGGCGGCTACAGGACCTGCACAGGCGGCTAAAGGATCCCCGGCGTATTATTCAGGACGCCCGGATGAAGGTGGACGACTATACCGATCGGCTGGCCCGGGTGTTTTCCGCCAGGCTGGCGCTGTCACGGGAAAAACTGGCCCATCGGCAAGATAACCTGGCTCGCGTCAGTCCCCAGCAGCAGCTTCTATATTTTAAAGAAAAACTTGAACAATTAAATTCTAACCTTATGATATATAACGATAATATATATAAAGAGAAACTATCACTCTATCGCGAGGCAGCCGCCCGGTTAAAGACCCTGGACCCGTCAGCGACCCTCAAGCGGGGCTACAGCATTACCCGTATCAGGGAGAACGGACAGATCGTCATGGAACCTGACCAGGTGGCCGATGGTCAAATGGTGGACATCAGCGTGGCCCGGGGAACCTTTGGCGCCCGGGTTGACAAGGAGAAATAGAATGGCCAAGAAGACCTTTGAAAAAGCAATGCAGCAGCTGGAACAGATCGTGGCGGATCTGGAGGCCGGTGATATTCCCCTGGAAAAGGCCCTGCAAAAATTCGAAGAAGGCATGGCCCTGTCAAAATACTGTGCCGAACGGCTCGATGAAACCGAAAGAAAGGTTTCCCTGCTGCTGGCCGACGATCAGGGGCATCTGGAAGAAAGCGATTTTACAGAGGAGTTGTAACGTTCATGTTCGATCTGCAAGCCTACCTCGAGCGCTGCCGTGAATTGGTGAATGGGGATATAGAGCGTCGCTTTCCTGAAAATGAGACCACCCCGCGTCTCTACGCCGCCATGGCGTATTCGCTCAAAGCCGGGGGCAAAAGAATACGTCCGGCGCTTTGCCTGGCCGCTGCCGAGGCCGTGGGGACGGTGGATGATGACGTCGTGGCGGCCGCAACGTCCTTGGAAATGGTCCATACCTATTCGTTGATTCACGATGACCTACCGGCCATGGACGATGATGCGCTGCGCCGGGGCCGACCTACCTGCCACATGGCCTTCGATGAGGGTACGGCCATCCTGGCCGGCGATGCCCTGCTCACGCTGGCGTTTGGTTTCCTGGCCGACACAGCCCTCGCATCCAACAAGGCGCCCGCTATCTGGATGCAGGTCATCCGGGGACTGGCGCGTGCCGCCGGCCCCCAGGGGATGATTGAAGGCCAGATGCGCGATCTCGCGGCCGAAAATACGGCCTTGTCCAAAGATGAATTGAAGCGGATGCATGCCCTCAAGACCGGGGCCATGATTGTGGCCGCGGTGGAAACCGGAGCGCTTTTGGGGGGCGGCGATCAAACACAGGTTGACCACCTGCGCGCCTATGCCGGCCACATCGGCCTGGCGTTTCAAGTAATGGACGACATCCTGAACGTCAGCGGCGACCCCGAACTGATGGGCAAAGCGACCGGCACTGACCAGGAACGCAACAAATCCACCTACCCGGCCCTGATGGGTCTCGCCGAGTCCCGGATTTTCGCCGCGGACCTCGTATCGAAAGCCTTGCAGGCGCTTGACAATTTTGATAACAGGTCTCAACCTCTTAGAGCCCTGGCGAACTATATAATAGAGCGCAAAAGATAGGAACCGTAGACCATTGAGCCTGCTCGACAACATAGACAACCCTGAGGACCTCAAAAAGCTCGAGCGGTCCCAGCTTCCTCAAGTTGCTGAGGAAATACGCAAGATCATTGTGGAAGTTGTGTCCCGCACCGGGGGGCACCTGGCCTCCAGCCTGGGCGCGGTCGAACTGGCCATAGCCATTCACTACGTTTTCGATGTCCCCGCTGACAAATTGATCTGGGATGTGGGGCACCAGGCGTATGCCCACAAACTGCTCACCGGCCGCCGCGACCAGTTTGACACTCTCAGGCAGCATGGCGGCCTTTCCGGTTTCACCCGCAAGAGCGAAAGCCTTTACGATGTTTTTTCCACCGGCCACAGCAGCACCTCGATTTCGGCTGGACTTGGAATTGCCTGTGCCAAAAATATCAAGAATGAATCTTCCAAAGTGATCGCCGTCATCGGGGACGGCTCCATGACGGCCGGTCTGGCCTACGAGGGCCTCAACCAGGCCGGCGATACCCACAAGGACAAGGACATTATCGTCATACTCAATGACAACGACATGTCCATTTCCCAGAACGTGGGCGCCCTCTCCTCTTTTCTGAGCCGAACGTTTTCCGCGCGCAAACTGCAGGGACTGCGCAAAGACCTCGGCGCCTTTCTGAAATCACTGCCCAAAATCGGTGACGATGTTTACCAGATAGCCAAGCGCTCGGAAGAGTCTTTCAAGACGTTTGTAACGCCCGGCATGCTTTTCGAGGCGTTCAATTTTGAGTATTTTGGTCCCATCGACGGCCACCGCCTTAATCATTTAATTGATATATTAGACAATATTAAACATCTCAACGAACCGGTCCTCTTGCATGTCACCACCAAAAAAGGCAAAGGTTACCGGCCGGCCGAAGAGAACCCGGTCTATTTCCATGGATGCGGGAGTTTTCATATCGAAACGGGCAACGGAACCTGTGAGTACAATGCAATACCGTCCTATACCGAGGTGTTCGGCAAGACCATGCTTGAGCTGGCCACCCGTGATGAGCGCATCATCGCCGTGACGGCTGCCATGCCCGAGGGTACCGGACTTTCGGCGTTTGCCAGGCAGTACCCGGACCGGTTTTTTGATGTGGGCATCGCTGAACAGCACGGGGTTACGTTTGCCGCCGGCCTGGCCACCGAGGGCCTGAAACCGGTCGTGGCCATCTATTCGACCTTTCTGCAGCGCGGATTCGACCAGATCATTCACGATGTCTGCCTGGAAGCCCTGCCGGTGGTTTTTGCCATCGACCGCGGCGGACTGGTGGGTGAAGACGGGCCGACCCACCACGGGCTCTTTGACCTGGCCTATCTGCGCAGCCTGCCTAATATGGTGGTGATGGCCCCTGCAGACGAGAATGAGCTTTGCCGCATGCTCTTGACCGCCGTGGACCACAGCGGCCCGATTGCGATCCGCTATCCCCGCGGACGGGGTGTCGGCACCGACATCGAAGACCCGATCCGACCTCTCGATATCGGCCGGGCCCAGGTGGTCCACGAGGGCGGCGATGTGCTGCTGCTGGCCATCGGCCGGTGTGTGCCTGAATCCATGCAAGCAGCAAGACTATTGGAAAAAGAAGGGGTTGCGGCCACAGTCGTCAATTGCCGCTTTGTCAAGCCGCTGGACGAGGACCTGCTGGTCACACTGGCTGCCAAACACACCCATATCATTACGGTGGAAGAAAATATGCGCCAGGGCGGATTTGGCAGCGCGGTATTGGAGTGCCTGCACGACGCCGGCTGCAGTGGTTTCACGCTGCAACGGATTGGATTGCCGGACACCTTCGTGGAGCACGGTTCACCTGAGGCCCTCCGTTCCAAGTACGGTCTGGATGCGGATGGTATTGTCCGGTCCACTCTTGATATGATGCGTTAAAAGCTCTTACCCACCCAAACAAAAGCAAAACCGTTCATCGCGCGGAGGCGCAGAGACGCGGAGAACAGCCAAACCAGGATTTTGGCGCACTATCGTGCGAAAGACCCTTTTAACTTCAGGTCGCAAAGACTTTTGGTTTTCTTTGGCGCAGCCGGAAGTAATTTTGGTTTCCTCTGCGCCCCTGCGCCTCTGCGCGTAAATATTGGTTTTAGAGCGTAAACGGTAAACACTCGCCATGCCATCAAAAAAAATACGTCTGGACCTGCTTTTGGTGGAAAAAGGCCTGGCGGAAACCCGCCGGCGGGCCCAGGCCCGGATCATGGCCGGCCAGGTGCTGGTAGATGGAATTCCCCGCGACAAACCGGGCGCACAGGTCAATCCGGAGGCCGTCGTGGCCATCAAGGGTGAAGATCTGCCCTACGTCAGCCGGGGCGGCCTTAAATTGGAAGCGGGGTTGCGTGCCACCGGGTTGGATATCAAAGGATTCACCTGCCTCGATGTGGGGGCTTCCACCGGGGGGTTCACCGACTGCCTGCTGCAGCACGGCGCGGCCCGGGTGTATGCGGTCGACGTCGGTTACGGCCAACTGGCCTGGTCCCTGCGCAAGGACCCCCGGGTGACGGTCATTGAGAGGACCAACATCCGTCATCTGTCCCGGGAAGCTCTGGAAGCGGCCGTGGATTTGGTCACCATAGACACGGCCTTTATCTCACTGAAAATCGTGGTGCCCGCCGTGCTTAAATTCATGCAGCCGCAGGCCGCCATCCTGGCCCTGATCAAGCCCCAATTTGAAGTCGGCAAGGGCCAGGTCGGCAAAGGGGGGGTTGTGCGGGATCCGGCTCAGCACGAACAAGTCATCGCCGAACTCACCGATTTTTTCAATAATATCAATTTAATTACGAAGAAAGTGGTCCCCTCCCCCATCCATGGTCCCAAAGGCAACCGCGAATTCATCGCCCACCTTGAATGTTCCTGATTTTTATCTTGATTTTTTCCTTTTTCGCTTGTACAAGAACCTTTTTACATACGCGCATACCAAGGGGGATCATCAGGACATTCATACCTTAGAGAGGAGTTTAAATGACTGACAATGCTAATAATTTAAGAAATATTGCCCTGGTCGCACACAGCGGGGCCGGCAAGACCTCCATAGCGGAAGCCATGCTCTATATGGCCGGTGCCACCAAACGGCACGGCAAAGTTGAGGAAGGTAATACGGTGATGGATTTTGAGCCGGAAGAACTGAAAAGAACGGCCAGTATCAGTAGCGGCTTTGCCCAGTTTGGCTGGGAAAAACATACGATCAGTCTCATTGATACCCCCGGTGACCAGAATTTCTTTACCGATACCAAGCTCTGCATGCAGGCGGCTGACGGCGCGGTCATCGCCATTGACGCCGTGGACGGCATCAAGGTGCAGACCGAGCAGGCCCTGGAATTCGCCAAAGATTACGACCTGCCCTGCATGGTTTTTGTCAACAAACTTGACAAGGAACGGGCCGATTTTGCCAAAAATGTTCAGGAAGCCACAGAACTATTTGATATTAAACCAATTATTGTACAACTCCCTATCGGCAAGGAAGCCGGTTTCAATGGCATTGTCGACCTGATCGCCATGAAGGCCTACACCTATGATGACAGCGGTAAGGCCGCGGTGGTCGATATTCCGGCGGACATGCAGGACCAGGTGGAAACCGAAAAAGAAGCCCTGATCGAAAACATCGCCGAAGCCGATGATGCGCTTTTGGAGCGTTATCTCGAGGGCGAAGAGATCAGTGATGCCGAATACCAGGCGGCCCTGAAAAAAGGCATTGCCACCCGGACCTTCGCACCGGTCCTGTGCGGGGCTGCCACAAGCAGCATCGGTATGGACCTGCTGAGTTCTTTTATCGTCAACTGCATGCCTTCGCCCGTGGACCGCGGTGCCTGGAAGGCCCTCAACGCATCGGAAGAAGAAGTTGAGGTGGCTCCGGATGCGGATGCCCCTTTTGCCGGGTTTGTCTTTAAGACCATCGCCGACCCTTATGCCGGTCGGTTGTCTCTTTTCCGGGTTGTGTCCGGCAGCCTGGGTTCCGATGGAAATATCTACAACGTGACCAAGTCCAGCAAGGAGCGGTTCAACCAGTTGCTGACCATTTTCGGCAAAGAGCAAAAACCGGCCGAGGGTGCTTGCCCCGGATCGATCGTCGCGGTTGCCAAACTCAAAGATACCACCACCGGTGATTCCATCTGTGACGATACCAACAAGGTCAGTTTCCCCTTTACCGAGCCGCTGCCGGCGCTGATCAGCTTTGCCCTGGAATCCAAGGCCTCGGGCGACGAGGACAAAATCTGGCAATCCCTGGGCAAGATCCAGGAGGAGGACCCCTCGCTCCTGCTCGAAAGAAACGCGGAAACCAAGGAAATCCTGATTTCCGGTGCCGGCCAGGTGCACATCGAGGCCACCAACGAGAAACTCAAACGCAAGTTCAACGTTGAGGTCATTCTCAATACGCCCAAGATCCCCTACCGCGAGACCATCAAGAAGAAAGTGCGGGTGCAGGGTAAACACAAGAAACAGTCCGGCGGTCACGGTCAGTTCGGCGATTGCTGGGTCCAGATGGAACCCATGCCGCGCGGCAAAGGGTTCGAGTTTGTGGATGCCATCGTGGGCGGCGCTATTCCAAAGACTTACATCCCGGCGGTTGAAAAAGGGATCGTGGAAGCCGCCGTCAAAGGCGTTCTGGCCGGCTTTCCCTGCGTGGATTTCAAAGTCACGCTGGATGACGGCTCCTTCCACGCCGTCGACTCGTCGGAAATGGCCTTTAAGATTGCCGGATCCCTGGCCTTCAAGAAAGCCGCTGTCGATGCCAAGCCGGTTCTGCTGGAACCCATCATGAAGGTTACGGTCACCACCCCGGATGATTATATGGGGGATATCATGGGGGACCTGAACGGTCGGCGCGGCCGCGTGCTCGGTATGGACAGCGCCGGTAAAAATCAAGTCATCAATGCCGAGGTGCCCATGGCGGAAATCCAGACCTATGCCCCGGACCTGCGCTCCATGACCGGTGGTCGCGGCATGTATGCCATGGAATTCGACCACTACGAAGAAGTACCCAATCAGCTGTCCGAGAAGATCGTGGAAGCGATCAATCAGGAAAAAGAATAGGCGCTTATCGCATTCAAAATTACAACGGCAGGGCTCCTGATTATCCGGAGCCCTGCCGTTATTATTTTCCATTGCCGCAATTAGCTTTTAGCTATTAGGTATTTGCTTAAACGGCCAACACCCAAGGATTTATAAAACGCTAATGGCCAACAGCTAATCGCTAACAGCTTCTGGTTTTACTCCCCATCCAACACCCTTCGCACCGTGTTCAGTAGATCATCACCCAGATAAGGCTTGCGCAGGTATCCCTGTGTCAGGGCCTCGATCTCTTCCCAGCTTGTTTCCTCGGGTTCATTGGCCGAGGCGACGATCACTTTCACCCCGGGATCGATTTGCAGCAGCTCCTGCAGGCATTCTTCGCCGCCCATATTCGGCATGATCAGATCGAGCAGGACCATGCCGATCCGGTCTTTTTCCTCACGGTACAATTCTAGGGCCTCGATCCCGTCCTCGGCCGTCAATACTTTGTATCCGGCTAACTCGAGTCGCCGTTTCGCAAATCTGCGGATGAAGGCCATATCATCCACCAGCAGAACGGTTTCATCGCCGATCTTGGTGACCGCCGCAGTTTTTTTGACGACCACCTTATCGGGGCGGGCCTCGGCCGGCAGGAATATCTCGAACTCGGTCCCTTCGTTTAGGGCACTTTTGCAGGTGATGAGGCCCTCATGATCCTGAATAATGCTATACACCATAGAAAGGCCCAGGCCGGTTCCCTTGTCGGCCCGTTTGGTGGTGAAGAAAGGATCGAAGATCTGTTCGAGGGTCTCTTTGGCCATGCCCTGGCCGGTATCCGTTACGCGGAGGCAAACGTAGGCTCCCGGAACCAAGTTGGGCAGCGACTTGCAGTCCTCCGGGGTGAGCGTGACACTGGTGGTCTCGATGATCAGCTTGCCACCGTCCGGCATGGCATCCCTGGCATTGTTGATCAGGTTCATAATCACCTGGCCGATCTGGCCGCTGTCAGCATCCACCTGGGGCAACGATTCATCGAGGTTCAAGATCAAATCGAACTTGCCGGCAATTCCACTTTTCAGTAGGCCTTGGATCTGAGTGACCTGCTGATTCAGATCGATCCGCTTTTTCTTGCTCTCCTGTTTCCGGCCCAGAGAAAGCATCTGCTGTACGATTTCGACCCCTCTTTGGGAGGCATCAAAAATTGTATTGAGTTCCGGATAGCTGGGGTCGTCGTCATCTTTACCGAGCATGAGCAGTTCTGCTGAGCCCTGGATGGCCGCAATGAGATTCTTGAAATCATGGGCAATGCCGCTGGCCATCGTCCCCACGGCTTCCAACTTCTGGGCTTGTTGAAGCTGCTTTTCCAGTTCACTGCGCTCGTTCATCAAGCGAACCGCCCGCAGCATGTACCGCACCCGTTCCACCAAAATGACCCATTCGATCGGTTTTGTGATGAAGTCCGTGGCGCCGGCTTCATAGGCCCGGTTGATTGATTCGACATCCTCAAGGGCTGTGATCATGACCACCGGGATCGAATCGCCCCCCGGCAAATCCCGGATTGCCCGGCAGGTGGCGTAGCCGTCCATCTCCGGCATCATTACATCCAGCAGCACGATCTCCGGTTCCTGCCGCTTGACCGCGTCTAATCCTTCGAGGCCGTTTACCGCCTCCGATATTGAAAACCCTGCTTTTTCCAGGGAAATGCGGGCAACCTCGCGGAAAATGACATCATCATCGACAATCAGGACTTAGGGCCGGGGCTCTTCTTTAGAGACCATTATCATTGCCTTGTAACAGATTCTGTTTGTGTCTCTGTTTCATCAAATAAATAGATATGTTGAAGTAATTCTCTATCTATACGTGGTTCCGGTTAAAATCAAGCCCGGAATTTAATCCACATTAAAAACAGATAAAAAAAGCAAAATCTATACCATCCATTTCAATTTGCCAAAAAAATGTAAAGAATCCTTGAACGTAGGACGGGCTTTAGTTTGCCCCTTTAAGAGGCGAGCAACTAAGAAACGCTTTGCCGGCATGGCCGGATTCAGGGGATCGGGTTGAAGACCAGTCTACGCCAAAGGCTACGCCCGGCAGGCATGAAGGCTGAAGACTGAAGAAAAACCTTAAGACGAATCTTCCCGAATTGATTGCATTGAAGGCAAAAGCTGTGATGAATCAGATAAGCCCATGTTGTTATATGGATTTCAACTTCAGTCTTCAGCCTACACACCTGGGAACCCTTATCCCGGCATAGCCGACCGTCACTAACATGGCCCTAAGGACCATTTTGTTTTGGACCGCATAAATCAAGCCCTTCCCTTCGATTTTTTCTGAATACAGAATAGGCCACAGCCTTTGTAAGACGGTTGCGGCAATGTCGCGTTTTATAAGTTGCTGTTTTCCTTCATTTTGAAACTTACGGTAGAGACCCCGGTTAACAGTGTCATGCTGAACCTCCAAAATTTGTTGATTCACAAATTGTGGAACCTCCTTTTTCGTTGATTGTAATTTGATTAATGGTCGCTATTAACTTTTTTTATAGCAGTCTCTATAGAATTATTAATAAAAAATTGAAATTATTGATAATTCTTGATAGGCATACTAATGGCATGCATTTTGCTGATAGTATAGTTGGTTGAGCATAGCAAAAAACCGAATTCTTTCAATTTCTCGGTACTGTTATTTCATGCGAAAACGTCTCAAAACTGTCTTGAAAAGAGTGTTCGACCGCCTGGGAACAAGTGCAGGCGGTGGTCCGCGTGCATTGCCGGACAAAGCACCGGAATCCGAGTCGAAAAATGGTTCGTTTTCCGCTGGCATTCATTTCGAGGCCCTGGAACCGCGACTCCTGCTTTCGGCTACAGTCGAGTCTGCTGCTGTCGGGGCTGCCATTCCCACACCCCAGCCTTTGGCGCCGCTGGCCATCGGCGCGGATCACTTTGAATTCGCCAGTCAGAATAATGCGCTCGCAACCGAGCTCCTTCGCTCATCTGAACCAAGGCAAGACGCATGGTCGACGGGGCCTGAGCCTCCTGTAGACCTCATCGGAAATGAGCAACTACCCGGCCAAAATACATCCGCAACAAACAGTGTAAACGCCGTGTCCGCTGATTTTGAGACCGGCCCTGCCGCAACATCAACGCTGGAAACAGTTGATATCCTGGCAAATGCAGACGCACAGATACTATACGCGATCAATGCGCGCCAGGAACTTGTCATAGTAGACGGGGGCATTGCGAATTACGAACAGCTGGTAACCGACCTTCTCTCCGATCGTGATGACGGTCGCCAGTTCGAGGTGGTGATTCTGGATCCGGAGCGCGACGGCGTATCGCAGATCAGCGACTTGCTAGCAGACAGGCAAAATCTTGATGCCGTGCATTTTGTGTCCCATGGAAACGAACAGGGCATAAAACTGGGAGTATCGTGGATTGATTCGAATACCCTGAAAGACTATTCAAGTAGCGTCGCAGAGTGGAAAAACGCCTTGATCTCTGGGGCGGATCTTCTTTTTTACGGCTGTAACCTGGCTGCCGGAGAATCGGGACGGACGCTGATGCAATCATTTTCCGACCTAACCGGTGCTGATGTGGCCGCTTCCGATGATCTGACCGGATACGCCATCTCAGGCGGAGATTGGGATCTGGAGCACTCAGTAGGGGAAGTGGAAATCCATTTAGTTTTCGACGGTGTTTCCTGGCAGGGAGTGCTGGCGGAGTTTACTGTAGACTCCAACGCCGACACCGTGGATGCCAATCCCGGCGATGGAAATGCAAAGGACGCTTCCAATAACACCAGTCTTCGTGCCGCCATCATGGAAGCCAATGCACTTGGCGGTGCCGATAAGATTATCCTGCCCGCCGATACCTATACATTGAGTATCTCAGGAGCCTGGGACGATACTAACGCTACCGGCGACCTCGATATCACCCAGGATCTGACCATCGAGGGAGAGGGCGCTGCCACGACCACTATTAATGGAGGTGCCCTGGACCGCGTGCTCCACATACTATCTAGCGCTACGGTTAAGATTTCAGGTGTTACGATTACAAACGGAGACATCCTTGACGATGGGGGTGGGATATCTAATGCAGGAGACCTTACCCTGATCGATGTTGAAATTACTGGCAATATCGGAGTAAATGGTGGCGGCCTTTACAGCACGGGCACTGCTGAACTGAACCGAGTGACGATCAGTGGAAATGAGGGTGAAATAGGAGGCGGGATCTACACTAATGGTTCGAGCTTAACGGCTACCAACACAACGGTCAGCGGAAACTCGGCAACGTTTAAGGAGGCAGGGGGCATTTACGTCTGGAACCCCGTTCGCATCATCAACTCCACCATTGCTTACAACTCGGCAACCGGCGGCTATCCCGGTGGAATCTTTGTCAAATCAGACAGTGCAGACCTGGTAAACACCATTTTAGCATCAAACACGGGGGGAAACGGATCCGGCACGATCAATGGTTCCACCGACAGCATTTCTACCGACACGATATCTGGATTAACCCAGCTTACAGAGGCGCAGCTGAATCTAGACCCGACATTGAAAAATAACGGCGGTTCCACGAATACCCACGCCCTTTTGGCAGGCAGTTTGGCAATCGACGCGGGAACAACCACTGGCGCACCGACAATCGATCAGCGCGGATATACTCGGGATGCTTCACCGGATGTCGGTGCCTATGAGGTCGATGGCTCTCCTCTGGGTGGTCTCTGGCTGACAACCAAACAAGATGTCACCTCATCCGGCGCACTGAAGGGATTGGCTTCCTGGGAGGACGGGGATGTGCTCCAGCTCGGCGATCCCGACCTGATGCTCGAATCGCCAACAACCGATGGAACGATAGCTTTGGCGTTCAACATAGATCAATTCGCCGAGGAAGCTGACGGCGCCGAAATTGATGCCATTCATTATGTTACTAAGGATATTACGGTTGGAAGCATAACAACCATGGACCTCTTTGCTGGCGATATAATCTTTTCAACAGCTGATCTTGAAGATAATGGCGGTGTAGCTTTTAGGAGTACCAATACGATCGGCCGGGTCGAAGACAGCGATCTGGTGGTCTTCAGACCGGACACTCCGGGCGATTATAGCTCGGGTACTTTCCACATGCTAATTGATGAAGGCACAATTACAGGGGGAAATGATTGGCTGAATTTGCGGGGAGTCTCACTGGTTGAAAAAGATACCCTTGTTGGAGACAAAACCCTGACGGCAGGCACCCTTATTCTTGCCGAGGGGGCGGCGACAGAGGGTAAAAAAATTCAGCTTTTTACGCCTACCCATGTGGGTGCAACATCTAACGGTACGCTGGAACTACTCCTCAACATAGGCGCTGCGGGTGTCGGTTTGTCAGATCCGATGAACGGCTTGGAATTGATTGAAGAGGCAACGACGGTCGGCGGTGCGAACCTATCAGTGGGCAACATCCTTATTGCTCTGGAGGGAAGCACCAACCTTTCCTATCTTGATGTTAATGCAACGGAGTTTGGCTCCGGATCGGACGCGGTTGTTGACCTCCTGATGGATGGTGCCGACGTGGGGCTTACAACGACGGCCGAAAATGTCTTTTCTCTCACACTGGTTCCGGCGGCTTCTGCCCCAGCTAATAATGCACCGGTAATCACAGACGGCCCGGACACGGCGGGTCTGGCCGAGACGGACGCGGCGTTGACGTCCACGGGTACGCTGACGGTGTCGGATGCGGACACGGCCGATACGGTCACGGCTTCGGTCGACAGCCTGGTTGTCAGCGGGACCTCGGACCGCCTGGATCCCGCGGCTCCGACCGATGGGGAGTTGCTGGCCATGTTCAGTGTGACGCCCACGGCGATCCTGGACGGCACGCAGACCACCAACACATTGACCTGGGACTTTAACAGCGGCACCGAGACTTTTGATTACCTGGCTACTGGCGAGACCCTGATTTTGACGTACACGATTAAGGCGGATGACACAGCGGCCAGCGACACCGAGACGGTGACCATCACCATTACCGGCACCAACGATGCCGCCACGGTCTCTGCGGCCACTGAAGCCCTGGCCGAGACCGACGTGCCGGTGACCGCCAGCGGCACGCTGACCAGCACCGATCCGGACAACGTTGATAACACCTTTACGGCCGATACGATCGTCGGCACCATCGGCACGTTCACCATTGACGCGGCCGGGGCCTGGACGTTTACCGCCAACAGCGCCTATGACAACCTCAACGTG
>Ga0136654_1000022_pt1 | contig 57247 bp, 42 predicted proteins | sample InaspJWI70metaG_FD_94865 | JGI IMG/M metagenome (GOLD analysis project Ga0136654, IMG submission 94865) | Marine gutless worms symbiont microbial communities from Oahu, Hawaii - Inanidrilus sp. 1 OAHU.JWI-70 metaG (version 2) | ecosystem: Host-associated > Annelida > Digestive system >... | reverse complement strand
TTATGCGTATCGTCCAGCAGGCTGTAAAAACTTCAAAGATCACTTGGAAAGACGTTACCTGGGATATGGACCCCATATCCGAGTACTTTATGCCTGCTGGAGCTTTTTAGAGAACCGAAAAACAAAAATCAAAAGCACTGAAAGCGCAGCTCAAGACAGAGCGTGAAGGCATTTTGAAACACTTTTCTGTGGAAGTGCATGCGCTGGATGGCGAAGAAATATTTGCCTGCATCGAAACAGGTATTACCGACGGCAGTGTCGCCCGACGCATGGAAATTTCAGACTTTGCGGGCGAGCCCCTTCCGGACATTGAACCTTTTCAAACGTTTCTCAGTCCCGAGCAGATCAAAAAAGATCACAACCGTTCCTTCTATGAAACCCATCTTGAGGAAATCCCGGATCGCCTGCTGGACATATTGAGACAATATGCCCCGGAAGAAGACCAGCTGCCGGATTTCGCTATCCGCAAAAGCCAGTTGCGCCGCCGATTCGGTACCAACCTGGGCGGCCTCAAACGGATTGTCATCGCTGGAACGGGAAGCTCATATTATATGGGGACGATTGCCAAAACCTTTATCCAGGCAGCTTTGCCCGCAGTGGATGTGCTGACCGTCCGGCCCGGCGAAATCGACGACCCCGAGCTATTGCTGGCGCCGGAAAAAGACCTGGCCATCCTGCTAAGCTGGTCGTCCACAACCGCCGACATGGTCATGTTGGCTAAAAAGTTAGCCAGTCTGAAAGTGGTCATGATCGGGGTCACCGAAAAAACATATGCGGATATGGCCCTGATCACGGCCAAAAGCGGGGGGGTGATCCCCACCCTGAGCCTGGAAGAGGTTACGGTGTCCGGCGTCAAAAGTACGGTGTGCGTTCTCTTCTGTCTCAAGCTTTTCTGCCTCTGGCTGGCGTCCCGAGTAGGGCGTGAAGCCGCTGCGCTGAGCTACCTGCAGAGAATGCAGCGCATCCCCCATATCCTGGCGCTGACCCTTGAAGATGAAGCTCTCGGCCAGTTTAGCGATGACGTAACCAGCCGCTATGCCGCCTGCACGGCCAATATTGTGATCAGCGCCCTGCACACGGACCAGGCAGGCGGCGAGGTGGCGCTCAAACTGGAAGAAAACACCTGGGCCGCCGTGGGTAAAACCCTGGACTACCAGGAGGTCCTGGATGCCGGAATACCGGCGGCCGCCTCCCGGGCGTTTATACTGGTGGATGCCACCTGCCTGGCCAGGTTACCGGAGGCCCTGTCGGTAATGGATTACCTGCAGCGCGAGCAATTCGAGTTTGTGGCGATCGGCATCACGTCGCAAGAACAGGCCGCCATCGAGAACTTGAGCAGCAGGCGCTGCGCCTTTCTACCAGATATGCAGGCAAATGTTCTGCAGCCGATTGTCAACCTGGTCTTCTATTATCAGTTGGCCTACCATTTCAGCAAGGCCCGCGGCATTGCCACGGGAATTGCGCCCCGCAATCGGGCCAAGTCCATGACGGTAGGACGCAACCTGTTTTACCGCAGAACGTCACCGGCGCGGGAACTTGCCGGGCTCAGGGACATCAATGCCCGCCTGTCGGCGGCGTTGCCAGCGGCAGTGGATTTGAGCCAGCCCAGCCTGTGGGAAGAAAATGCTGCCACTGCTGCGGCACAGCTTTATTATCGTGAAATACGCGAATTGACAGGCCTGGTTTTGACTGAAAAAGCAGCCCCGGATTTGTTCCTGGATGTTGAACGCAATCTGGCACACCTGGCGCGCAGCCTTTTTGATGACAGTTCTGATACGGATGAGATCATTTTCATACCCGGTGACCGCTGGGCCACCGCCGCAATAAATAGCGCCGCCAACACCTGGGGCCGGCTTTTGGGCTATCCCGTCCGCATGGTGTCCCCGGTGGAATCTGCTGCGGCTTTTGGAGACAGCGTTCTGTTGGTGGCGGCCGCGACCAGCCCGGCCAGCCGGGAGCGGCTGATGCAACACCTCGCCACCGCGACCGCCCGGGTTTGCCTGCTGGCACCCGCGGCCGAACTCAGCCATGAACCGGCCACCGCCAGGGGCGGTGTTTTCTTGGTGCCCCACACGTTTACAAAGGCCCGGAGTGACGCCCTGTATGCCGCCCTTAACCTTCTTTTTATCCAAGCCCTGCATCTGGCTGACCCGTCAAAAGCCGCCGTTGTCCAGGAGCACTTTATGAAAACACGGGGAACCCTGGGCGCCCTTTTGAACAATCCGGACCTGAAGCAAGGCATCGCGACGAGTGTGACCCGGAACAACCGTTACAGATCCCTGTTCTACATCGGACCGCCCACCGGGGCCGGGCAATCCTGGGTAAACAACCTGGATCGCACCGGCCGTCTGCTGGCCGAGCAGCACCAATTCGGTGAAAGCGCACACGGCCCCCTGGTCACCATTGATCCCCGGGTTGCGGAAAAATTTGTCAAAGTAGAGGCCCGCGATAAGCTGGTTGCGCGTTTCGGGGCAGACCGGATTGCAGGCTGGGAGCGCCGCTATCTGGACAATCGCGATGTGGACAGCTTTCTGAAATCGCCACCGCCAGACCTCGCCGGGAGTGAGACATCCGCATTTTACGCCGGCGAAGCCTGGTATTTTCCGGAACTGAATCCGGCCTATGATGTATCCGACGACAACCTGATTGTTCTGGACGCCACGTCGAACCGTTACTTTCCCCAGGCCCTGGATGAAATCGCCACGCTGGGTTGCCGCTACCCGCGCCTGGTCCTGATCACGCAAGCCGCCTTCCTGGAACCCCAGATCTGCGAACAGCTCTACAAATTCCCGGTGAGCAGCACCATTGCCCTGCCCGCCAGAGGCGACGGATCCATTCCGGACATGCACCTGCCCTTCGTCTTGAATATCATTGGGGAAGAATTTTCAACCTGTGTGGAGAACGGTATCCGGTGAGCAGCAGCCGGTCTGGACCTACAGCTTTTTGACTGCCGAATCCCTTTGCACCCGGCCGGAACGGCCGGGTGCAAAGGGACTATTTTGATTCGCGGACATGCAGACGCTCCGACTCGTCCGGAACATTGATGACCGGTGGTATCTTGCGCAATTCGTCAAGGGGAATGTGACACTTGATGACGTGCCGGTCCGCCACCTCCTGCTCCGGTGGCATTTCTTCATCACAAATCTCGCCGATACGCCGGTGACAGCGGGTACAAAACGGGCAGCCCTTGGGCGGTTTCATGGCGCTGGGCAGATTACCTTCCAACACGATCTCCCGTTTGGTAACCTCCGGGTCGGCAATCGGCACGGCCGACAGCAGCGCCTCCGTATAGGGATGATACGGCGGCTCGAAGATCTCTTCCGTCGTGCCCCGTTCCAGGATATGCCCGAGGTACATGACGACGATGCGATCCGACAGGTAACGCACGACACTCAAATCGTGGCTGATGAACAGCAGGGTCGTCTTATACTCGCGCTGAATATCCATCAGCAGTTCCGTCACCGCCGCGGCCACGGAGACATCCAGGGCAGACACCGGCTCATCCGCAATGACCATGCTGGGGTTCCCGGCAAAGGCCCGGGCGATCCCAATGCGCTGCTTCTGCCCGCCTGACAGCTGCCGCGGTTTACGGTAATAGAAATCACGCGGCAGCTTCACGGTATCCAACAACCGCATCACCTGATTGTAGATTTTCTCTTTGTCGGTCTCGACCCCGAATTTCCTGATTACCCGTGATATCTGACTACCGATGGTGTGACTCGGATTCAGGGTATCGAACGGATTCTGAAAGACCATCTGCAGCGAGGAGATCTGTTTGTTGCTGCGGTCGCGGACTTGAATCTCGGAAATATCCTTGCCCTTGTGCCGCACTTCCCCATCGGTCCCGGTTTCCAGACCCATGAGTACTTTGGCAAAGGTCGATTTGCCACAGCCCGATTCGCCCACAATCGCCACCGTTTCACCCTCGTGAGCGGTAAAGTTCAGTTCCTCGTTGGCTTTGACATAGCGTACTCTTTCGCCGGAAAAAATTGCTTGCAGCGAGTTGTCGCGCACTTCGTAGTACTTCTTCATGCTGTCCACATTGAGAACCCGCTTGCCGAGTTCGATGGGTGCCTTTTCTTCCTCTACCTCACCTGGAGCGCGATGGTCGATTTCCTTGTAGCGCAGACAGCGGACGCGGTGATCGGGCGCGCTGCCCTCCACATGCTCCATCTTGAAATGGTCCTGGTCACACAGCCCAGGCTTGAAATGATCACAGCGCGGGTGGTAGTAACAGCCCTGGGGCCGCTCGAAGGGCAACGGCAGCTGACCCCGAATCGGCTTCAACGGGGCCGCATTCTTATCCGCCGTCGGCAGCGGGATGCAGGCAAACAGGCCATGGGTATAGGGGTGTTTGGGCCAGGTGAAGAGCGAATCGATCGTCCCCTCTTCTACCACTTCACCGGAGTACATCACGAACACCCGGTCGCAGGTCTCCAGAATCAGTCCGAGATTGTGGGAGATGTAGATCTGGGAGGTGCCGAACTTCTTGCTGATATCCGCCACCAGCTTGACGATGCCGGCTTCTACGGTCACGTCCAGGGCGGTCGTGGGTTCGTCCAGCAGCAGCAGCGCGGGGTTTGACAGCAGGCCCATGGCAATTACCACGCGTTGCTGCTGCCCGCCCGAGAGCTGGTGCGGATAGGAATCCATCAATCTTTCCGGATCAGGCAATTTGACGTCCCGCAGCATTTGCAAAGAGCGTTGCCACGCTTCCTCTTTGGTAATGTTTTCGTGGGCCAGCGGCACTTCCATCAACTGCGTTTTGATCTTGAGACTCGGGTTTAGCGAAGCAAACGGCTCCTGATAGATCATGGCCACTTCCGACCCGCGAATAGAACGCAACTCATCATCCGACAGCTGGGTCAGATCCCGGCCCTTGAAGTTAATGCTGCCGCTCTTGATACCGCCGTTGGCGCCCATGTACTGCATAATCGCCATGGCTACCGTGGATTTACCGCAGCCCGATTCTCCCACAATACCGATGGTCTCGCCGGGATTAACCGTCAGCGAAAAATCTACCACGGCCGGTATCTCGCCCGCCCGCGTATAATAAGAGATGCAAAGGTCCTTGCAGACCAGCACCGGTTCTTGCTCAGCATTCATCCGTAGTTTTCCTCCTAATCGCGCAGTGAAATTTCACGCAGACCGTCCGCCAGCAGGTTGAATCCCAGAATCAGCGACGATATGGCGATGCATGGAAATAGGGTCATGTGCGGAAAGGCCATGGCCATCTGCCGGGTTTCATTGACCATGCCCCCCCAGTCCGGATCCGGGGGCGGCAGTCCCAGACCGAGAAAGCCCAGAACCCCGATGGTGATGATGACATACCCCAGGCGCAGGCAGGCATCCACAATCAGTGGACCCCGCGCGTTGGGCAGGATTTCGATCAACATGACGCGCCAGTCGGATTCGCCCCGCGTCTGGGCCGCGGCCACGTAATCGCGGTTGCGCAGGTCCAGTACCAACCCCCGGACAATCCGCATGATGCCGGGGGATGAAGCAAAGGTGATGGCAATGATGATATTGATACCGGAAGCACCGATGGTTGCGATGATGATGATATACAGCACCAGTACCGGGAACGAGAGAATGATGTCGGCAATCCGCGACAGAACATCGTCCACCCAGCCGCCGCGATAACCGGCCGCCAGTCCCATGAGAATACCGACGGTGTAAGCAGACAGGGTCGCCAGGGGCGCATAGATCAACACGGTGCGCGAACCCCAGATGATGCGCGAAAGAATATCGCGACCGATATGATCGGTGCCGAGCCAAAAGGTGCCGCCGCCCTTGAGGGCCGCCGCGCCCGGTTTGGCAAAGGGTTGGATCGATGAGTTGGGTTCAAAGGGGGCCAGCAATGGGGCAAAAATAGCCACGAACACCCAGAACAGGATAAGGGCGGTTCCCACCATGCCGACCCAACTCTCCCGCAGCAGCGCAAAAGATTTTACCGCACGCCAGAGGGCCGCACCATAGCCAACGGTTGGCATTTGGGTTGTTGATGTGGTCATGGGTATATGTCTCCTTAGCTGAATCGAATGCGCGGATTTAAAAAGGTATAGCCGATATCGGCTATGGTCTGGGTCGTGACGGCCACGCAGACCGCCACCATGGCACAGGCCTCCAGCAGGGCAATATCGTTGTTCAAGGATGCCTCCAGAATCAGGGCGCCGAACCCCTTATAGGCGAAAAAGAATTCGACCACAATCACCCCGGAGAGCAGCCAATTGATCTGCAGCATGATGACCGTAAAAGGGGCTATCAGGGCATTACGCAGGGCGTGCTTTAGAATCACTGAGCGGTAGGGCAGGCCTTTTAAAACCGCCGTCCGGATATACTGGGAGGTCATCACTTCCGCCATGGATGCCCGCGTCATGCGGGCCACATAGCCGAAATCGTAGACAATCAAAACCATGGCCGGCAGGATCAGCTGCTTGAAGTCAAATCCGGAGGACATGCTGCTGGTGCCCGGCAGCCATTTCAGGCCAAACACGAAAAGGGCCGAGAAAAACACGGCACTGGCGAATTCCGGGATTGAGGTGGTGATAATGCCGAACACCGATATGGTCCGATCGAGCTTGGACCCCTCCTTCATGCCCGACAGAACACCCAACGTCAAAGATAGAGGAATCATGATGGCGAACGTCCAAAACCCCAGAATGGCGGTGTTCCACAGCCGGGGCAGCATGACGTCGGCCACCGGGCCCTTGAAACGGATCGATTCTCCGAGTTCGCCGGTGGCAAAATTTCCCAGCCACTTCACGTAACGCAGCGCGACCGGCTGATTGTAGCCGTGCTGTTCGCGCCACAGTTCCCGTTGTTCTTCATTGGAAAACTGTCCCAGCACGCGGATGGCGGGATCACCGGTAAGCTCCGTTTCCAGAAGAAGAAAAAGAATCAGCGATACGATAATCATGGTAAACACCATGAATCCGAAACGCTTTGCTACCAGGGCAACCATTGGGCCCCTCCTATTTTTGTTTCAGGTTATAAAATGGTCAGATAAGGAAGGGCCGCTCGGGCCCTCCCTTTTCAAGCACACATATAGGTTAACCAACGCTGACTTTGTGAAAGCGGTAATACCGCGTTGGATGCATCTCAAAGCCTTTGACATTGTCCCGAATCGCCGTGAACACGGCCCGGAAGAAAGGCTGCACCAGGACGGCATCGTCCTGGAGTATCTGCTCGACTTTCTCCATTTTGACCCGTCGCTCTTCAACATTAAACGTTGATTCGGCGGCCGTCAGGGCGGCATCGAACTCGGGATTGGCATAGCTGGACTCGTTCCAGGGTACCCCGGTGCGGTAAGCCAGCCCCAGCACCATAACGGCCAGGGGCCGGTGGGTCCAGGAGGTCAGGCTCAACGGCGCCTTGGTCCAGACATCCCAGTACTGGGCCTGCGGCATCACGTTCATCTTGATGTTGATCCCAGCCTTGGCGGCATCCTCTTTCAGGACGGCCACGGAATCCTGTTCCCAGACGCCCTCGGCATTCCCTATGTTACAGGTCAGATCTATGCCGTTAGGGTAGCCGGCCTCGGCCAGCAGTTTTTTGGCCTCGGCGATATTGCGCTTGAACGGCTTCAATTTGAAATATTCGGGATGAATCGTGGCAACGTGGTGGTGTTCCGCTACGACCCCCAGGCCGCGATGGGCAACATCGAGCTGCCGCTGGGCGTCACAGGTCAATTGGACAGCTCTGCGGACACGCCGATCGGTAAAGGGCTTTTTGGTAACCTTCATGCGAATCACGCCGGTCTGGGTCGACGGAATTTCAACCACTTTGATGCCCGGGATGGCCTTGGCCGCTTCCAGGGTGGTCAGATCGAGATTATAGATCCCGTCCACCTGTTGTGAAGCAATGGCGGCCAGGTAGGCGCCGGCATCTTCACCCAGATCGATAAAACGGATCTCATCCAGATTGACATCCCCGCCCCAGTAGGGCGCATTGCGTTTTTTCAGGACGGCCAGTTCACCCACCCTGAATTCGGACAGGGTGTACGGGCCGGTACCGACCGGGTTCTTGGACAGATCCCCACCCTCTTTCTCAAAGTCGCGGTGCACGATGGCGGTGGGATAGTTGTAGAGGTTTTCGGGAATCGACAGCACCGGTGATTTCAGGTTTAGCTGCACGGTATGCGCGTCCACTTTCTCGACAGCGTTCTTGACCATGCGCTTGATCGGCTTGCCTTTCTTATCCTTCTTGCCGGTCTGTTCCAGCATGGCATCGAACAGGCCCAGGTTGGAGGACCCGGTTTTGGGGTCGAGCCAGCGGGTGAAGTTGAACACCACGTCGTCGGCATTGAAGTCATCCCCGTTGGACCATTTGACACCTTTGCGCAGGTGGAACGTCCAGGTTTTCAGATCTTCGGAGGCCTCCCAACGGGTTGCCAAACCGGGACGGGTAATGTTGTCCGGACCGGTTTCAACGAGATACTCGACAATATGCCGCGCAACGATAGATTTCTGGGTCCAGGAATAGGTAGCCGGATCGGCCATCTCCTGTACCTGCATACCGAACTTGATGACGCCGCCTTTCATGTGACCGGCGGCCTGGGCGGACGATATCATATCGGGCAGGATCTCCTTGCCCAGGATCTTGGAGGCCAGGCTGTAGGCCGCCGTGGCGGAAACGCCCAGCAGGGTCGTCGTGCGCAGAAATTCACGCCGGGAACAGCGGCTTTCGGCCAACGCTGTTTTCATGTGCTCCGCGCCGGGGTGTACTTTCTGGTTGGTCGGGTCCTTCTTTTCAGTCGTCATGATGCTACCTCCTCCCACTTTTTAAGTTGTTGGAAAGTTTACGCATTCAATCCGTCAATGATCCTGAGATGATTAATGGCACGTTTTACAGGTGGCTCCGGACTTGCCCTCTACTATACCTAAAGGGATTGACGCTGACACCGATGAGGGGATGCGCTGGTCCTTTGCCCGGTCGCGGACTCACCCTAATGAAAAAATATACCTCGCAGGGAGGCTTGCATTCTCCCTGTCCGGAACCTCAGATACACTGTCTTGTGTTTTAGAGCCGAGCAGATACCGCGTGTGGTACCCTTGTCGCAGGCCGCTTATGTAAAAGCGGAAAAATAGTGTTTCGAGTATGTCAACTTACGTTCAGCTTGTCAAGGTGCGGAATTTGCAGGTTTTTCCATTAAAAAGCCAGTTATTCAAACCAAATAGCGCCACCTCTTGCGGGCTGTGGCTTTAGCCGATTACCGAGAAACTGGATTCCGCATTGATCTCGCGGTTACGACTAAAAAAACCGATGTTCAGGGTGTAATCGATATACTTCATCCGGTACAGCAGCGGTTCAACGTCATGGTCGCGGCCGCTTTCACAGTATTGCACCAGGTCGGCCATGAACGCGCCGACCACCGGTGCATTTTTGTACTGGTTGCCGCTCGTGCCGATGGCCAGGTAGTAGCCGGGCAGACTGGACTTGTCGTATATAGGATACCAGTCATCGGTCACATCGTACAGGTCGACCACACCCTGCATCCGGTTGGGGATGGGCAGGTCCGGAATCCGCATGGCCTCCCGCATGACCTGGGTGCGGGACTGGTCGGTGAAATCGAGATTGTAATCGTCCGGGTCCACATACTCCAGCGGGTCGCAAGCAGGTTCTTCGCTGCCGATCAAGATGTGATTGCCGGTTTCCGGTCGGGTGTAGACCCCGGTGTCGCTGTCGGAGGTGATCACTCCACCGTTTTCCCAGTCGACCCCTGCCGGACTGGGCACATGGGCCACCTCTACCCGCAGGGCCCTGGTTTTGATGTTCATCTGGTCGATGATGCCGGCCATGGCATTGATGCGGCTGGAATGGGGCCCGGCCACATTGATCACCACGGGGGCCTGCAGGGTCCGGCCATCACTGAGGGCAACGCCGGATACCCGTCCGGCGCTTTTGAGAATATCGACGACTTCGGTGTTGAACAGAAAATCAGACCCGATATGCCGGGCGGCGATTTCTACGTTGTGGGTGGAAAGTTTGGGATCACTGATATAGCCGGACTCGGGTGCGAAGACCGCTCCGGTAACCTGTGATCCGGTGGCGTGCCCGAATTTCGGATCGTCGATGCGCTTTTGGGGGTAATAGGTGCGCAGGTCCGGGTTGGGAATATAGTCTTTTACCTCCTCGGGGGAAAGCTCGATATAGCCGACGCCTAATGCGTCCAGGGAGGCCATGACCTTTTCCAGATAGTGGTTGACCTCGGTTTTGAACACCATGGCCCCGGTGTTCTTATAATATGCCATCCCGTGGGGATCGGCGGTTTTCAAATAACGCGGCCAATTCAGCCAGTAGTAATAGCCTTCCCGGGCGAGGGCCACCCCCTCGGGGGACGAATAGTAAAACCGGATAATGGCGCAACTGCCCGAGGTGGACCCGAACCCGGAGCCCCCCAGTTTATCCACGCTCAGCGTTTTATAGCCTTTGCGGGCCAGTTCATAGGCAATGCAGTTGCCGATAATACCGGCTCCGATGATGATGGCATCGTAGGTTTTCGTCGTCATGGATACGTTTCCGTTCTAAGTGTAATTAGAGCTAATCTTTCTTTAATTGGGCCAGGATCTCTTTTTCACCCTCTCTTTGCAACCGCTCCAGTTCCGCTAAAACCTTGTCACTTAAAGGCTCCGGCTTGTGGGTCTCGGTAATATCGCGAACCTCTGCTTGCACCCGTTCGGCCATCGACGGTTGTCCGGCTGTGTTCCAGGCGTCGATACTCTGGCGATTCAACAGCCGGGAGACACTCAGTTCCTTTCTGTGGTTTTCGACGGTATGTTTCTGGGTGATAAAATGGCCGGCCGGCCCCACGGCTTCGATGACCTGTCGGGCCAAGGTTTCCCTGTTTACGGTAATGCCCTCAACAAAGCGTTTGGTCATACCGACCACCTCGTTGCCCATCACCAGTTGTTCGAGGGAACACACCATGCCGGTGGCCATATAGCCGACATCGTGGATCAGGTTCAACCCGGACAGCCCCTGGCTCAGGATAGAGAAGGTGCCTTCAATGCCGGCCTGCACATCGAGCAGTTTGGAATCCGTTGCCCCGGCCAGCCCCCAGGTGGGTAGATTGAAGGACCGGGCCACCTCGGCCTGGGCGGCGATGCACAGGCTGTTCTCCGGAGCTCCCATGGTCATGACGGCGGTGCGCATATCCAGAATACCGACATTGCCGCTCATGGCAACCGGGCAGCCCTTCTTGCGCAGCTGGGCAATGGTGATGTGAATCAGCGACTCCGCCGTGATCTGGGCCAGTACGCCGGCCAAGGTTACCGGTCCGGTTGCGCCGGCCGAAACTGTAGAGCCCGGCAGCTGCGGCAGGAACCGGTCGGCCGCCACGAAAATCCGCTCGATGACGGCGTCCGGAAAAAAAAGCGGCGCAATGGGCTCCGGGTAGACAATGAGAAACGGTTTTTGGCGCAGCTGTTCCGCCCCCCCGGCAATCACGGCGGCCATCTCGTAAACATACTCGCACCCCAATCCCGAGTACCCAATAAAAACAGCCGGTTTGGTGGTGTTGGCAAACAGGGCCGGTATTTCGTAAAGTTCGGCCGTATTTCCGGGGACATCCTGGGCGGTACCCATGGGCATTACCCAATCAATATGCTCGCAGGCGTCGGCGACCAAGGCACCCAGTTCAATATCATTGATAGTGGTCGGCCGAATTTCGCCTGAAAACGCGTCCCGGGTATTCGGACTGGCCGTGGAAGTGCCGAAATAACTCTTTGCGCCCTCTACCTCCAGCGCCCGGCGACCATTGCGGTCATAAATGGTCCACCCGCCCGGGGCGGTGACCAGGCATTCCTCGACAATAAACCGGGGAATTTTGATGTTCTCGTCCTTTACCCAGGCACCGGCCTGACGCATCATTTTGTGAACTTCCGGGTGCCGGCATTTAAACCCCACCTTCTCGATGATGTCGAAAGCCGCCTGCCTGATTTCCCAGATCTGGTCGTCTGTCAGGATCTGCATGCTGACGGACCGGGTTTGCGTATTTGAAGACTGTATCAAGGTTGCTTTCCTCCGATTTGTATTGGGTCTCTGACCAATGTCCGTCCTGAAATCGTAGATTTTGATCCTGAGCACATGTCCAGTGTAGCTTTTCAGCGAAGCCGGGAGGCCAACGCGATTTTGAACCCTCAAGAATCAGGCGTTATTTTGAGGAGTTCAAAAGAGCAATAAAGCCGCTCAGGACCAATCCAGCGTCGCCGCAGGCTATGCCGGACATGAAGATGCCGTTATGGATGGGCATTCGGTTCCGGCGGGATGCCCTTGGCACTCCATCCCATGGCACGGTAGTAGTCCTGTAACATGATCTCGAATTTGGTCCGGGTTAATCCCGGCTCACCTTCCGGGCTGAAAAACATGTCCGGAAGGCTGTCCTCGATATATTCCCGGGCATGCCGGATATTAAACAGTTTCTCGAGCGCGGCAATTTTTTCTCCAATTTGAGAAAGATCCGCCCGGGTGAAAGGTAACCCGGTCAGCCCCTGGAGCAGCTTGACCTCATGCTCGAGGTTAAAAGATTTTAAAAGGGTCAACACCGGGACTTTGCACAAGCCCAGGCAATCCACCAGAATATTGGTGGTGATGGCCTTTTTGACCAGTTTCCCCTTGGCCGCAATGGATTTAATGTTCACGGCTTCACGGGTCCCAAATTCTTTTTCGGCCTCGTCTGCCGTCCAGCTGTATTCCAGGGACGCATACACATTGTTATAATCACCGCCCCGACTGGATACTGCGTAACCCAACGCACTGCCCATGATGGCCGCAGGGTGGTAGGCGGTCAGTTCAAGCCCCTTGACATGGGCGGCATACTTAAACGCACCTTTGCCGATATGGTCTGCTGTCTTGCGGATGCCCTGCCCCAGAACCTTGCCAAATCCATCACCGGCTGCAATCTGGTTCAGCAGTTGTTCCATTACGTCGGCGTTGCCCCAGGTAAGATCAAGGTCCCCGGCCAGGTTCTCGGGCAGCAGGTTTTTTTCAAACAGATCCATGGCGAAGGCGATCACGGTGGCAGCCGAGGTGGTGTCCAGCCCCAGCCGCCCGCAGAGATTGTCAAGCCGGGTAATCTGATCCAAGTCGAAAAGGCCGCACTTGGGCCCCAGGTTGATGACCGGTTCGAATTCCGGTCGGGTGAACAGTTCCGACGCCTCTTTTTGGTTCAGCTTGATTTCGGCCTTGCATTGCACCGGGCAGCGAAAACAGCCGCTGGACCGGACTTTATTTGACCCCAGCCGACGGCCATCCACTTTATCAATTTGTTCGGCCCCGACCCGGCTATAATTCTGACTGCCCATTATACCAAAATCGTTGGCCCACTTGACATAGCCTGCCCCGCCAAACCTGGAGAAGAATTTGAATTCAGACGACTTCTTAATGGCCGCGGCATACGTTTTGACTGCCGCTTTCTGGGCGGGCGTGACCGCTGAATAATGTAGGCGGTCACCCTTGGCAATCACGATGGCTTTCAGGTTTTTGGACCCCATGACCGCCCCAAGCCCGGTGCGGCCGGCGGCATGATCCCGTTCAGTCATGATGGCTGCGAACCGGACGGCATTTTCCCCGGCGGGGCCAATGGTCAGGATTCTGATCTTTTGATCCCCGTGGGTCTGCCTCAGGATGTCCTGAGTTTCAAATGCGTCGCACCCCCACAGGTGGCTGGCGTCCTCGAGACGGGCACCGGAGGCGCCGATATATAGATATACCGGTTTGGTTGATCGACCGGTAACGGCAATGGAGCCCACGTTGCAAGAGCGCAGCCAGCGCCCGGCATAGCCCCCAACGTTGGAGCTGCCCAATATGCCGGTCAACGGAGAGAGGGCGTTCACGTGCAAACGAGCCGAACCCGGTGCGGACGAACCCGTCAGCAGGCCACAGGAAAACAGCAGCACATTGTCCGGGCCAAGCGGGTCGGTGCCCTGGGCGAGGTGATGATAGAGATACCAGACATTGAACCCGCGCCCTCCAATGAACTCCAACCCGGATGCGGGCATTTCTGAAAAAAGGCACTGATTTGAATTAAGATCGACCGTCAGCTGCCGGCCGAATTGTTTTACCGTGTCTATCTTGCTGTCTCCCGTAGCGTTGGGTTGATAAAACCCATTTTAGACAAGTTTTGAGATAACCTCTAACCGCGACAATGTCAATGGCTGAAACCACAACTTACCTGTGTGGAGTTTTCCTATTACTTATTTGATATCGGCAAGTTAAGGTCCTTTGTAAGCCCCGGTGCCTCTCAGCTGAAATAGCGTTATGTCGCGGCTATTTGACAACCTAACCTATCAAACTTTAGTGGATACCAGACGCTGTCCACCATAACTGTAACAAAGCTGAAAGCTAAAATCCTTATCAGCCCCAAAGACCCAATGAGCAACGGCGCTCATTCTTTGCACCGGGTCATCTAGTTTTCCAATATCTCGGACAATTTAACCCCGGATAGCCCTTGGTGATTTGTTCGGTTTTCGTGTGGTCAGCTTAATTTTTCGCTGACCCAAAAGTCTATGTTTATTGAATGCTAGCGTATGTTTAATGAGAAGCTGTTTCAAAATGATGAATGATCTGAGCAAAAAATTTGAGCAATCAATCCTTGACAACGAGCACCGAACAGGTCGCCCGCCTCACAATTTTTTCAGATGTGCTGCCAAAGAAAAAATCTTCAAATCCGGAACGGCCGTGGGCGCTGACTACAAGCACATCTGGATCGATCGTTTTTTGAAACTCCAGAATCTCATTGTAGGGTACCCCTTTAGCAACTTCTGTTTTTATATTTACTTTTTGACTGAGAGGAAATTTGTCGATTTGCTTTTTAAAGGCAGCGCTCGTTTTTTGCTCTAACTTTTCCCTTACCTTTTTCTGCGTAGCATCATCAAAACTTTCCATTATGGTAAAGCCGCTTCCTCCACGTATGACATGAACTAGAAAAATTTCAGAATCAAAGGTTTCAGCGATTTTGAGGGCTTCGGACAAGGCTTTGTCTGAATATTTGGAAAAATCAGTTGGCACGAGTATTTTCCTTACGTCTATCATGAGTTATCTCCTTATACGATTGGTTGACATGTTCATCAGTTTTAAACAAGGTAGTCTTTTTTACATTTTAATTCCCTAGTACCTTACCACCGTATTGTTTCCCGAACCAATTATTTAGGTGAGCGGTTCGGTAACGGTATAACCCAGTCCCAGCACCAGCCTCCGATATATTTCGCATTGGGACCAGCCCGTATCCCATGTCTTCCGCGCCATTCGTATTATCTTTTTTTTAAAGTTGCCGCGATCTTCTTCAAGTTAGAATCGACTCTTCAAACCGTATTTGTTTGCCAATCGATTCAACAACCCATCATCCCTGACAAGCCTAAGTCCACGATTGAAGTCTTCCAGCATTTTTGAATGACCAGCTACTTTTTTGGAAAATCCAACATACAAGGGTTTGTTGTCGAGAGCCGGATGCATGAACTCGTAATCCTGCAAATGCCAGGGAAACTTTTTGACTATAATATTCTTAGCAACGTAACGATCGATAAAAATTAGATCCACAACACCATTGATAAGATTTCGCAAATTTTCTTCATCGCTTGCTGCCACCACTTTTTCCAGATAGGTGGCCTCATCAAATTCGGGTGTATTGACATACCCCTTAACCACACCGAATTTATACTGCTTCATCATTCTCAATACCGCGGCCTGATCAATTCTGGGGTCCTCAGGGAATTCGATATTTTCTTCAGCTCGTTTTAATTGAGAAATATTGGGCCCGGCCACAGCAGCCGATTTTTTATAGAATCCCAGAGGACTTTCCGCAAAGGGCTCTGAAAAGACAAAGTCGGCTTCACGACTTTGTGAGCGATAGGCTGGAAATATACCTTCAACTTGGCCGGATTCACCTAGTTTCAAAGCTTCAGACCAGGAATGGAAATTAATATCGACGCTATACCCAACACGCTTAAACGCTTCCACAACGATTTCTGCGGTTAAACCATTTCTGGGCATTCTTGACCCAATGTAAGGTTCCCATTCCAGGGTTGCCAAAGTTATCTTTTTAGGTTGGGCCAAGCTGAGAGCTGACCCAAACATAACAATAAGTAATGCGACTGCCAGTGCCGCCAACCATTTTGTTTTCATACTGTTACCTCCTTATAAAGACCCAAGGAAACATTGTCTGTTATGCCTTGCTTGGACATTCAATGGATTTACCGAATGAATTTTCATATAAATGCTTCTTGATAATTACCATCATTCCTGGCCGTATACTTTCTCGTATTCTTCATCCAAGCCTTTTTGCATACTGAACAGCATTAGCAGCAAAACGATCGCGAAAGGTAAACCAGTCACGATACAGGCTGTTTGCAGGGCCGCCAAACCACCACCCAGTAACAATATGGCCGCACAAGCACCTTCTGCACCGGCCCAAAAAACCCGCTGACTGGTGGGTGGCTCCTGGTGTCCGCCGGCTGTAATGATGTCGACTACCAAGGAGGCCGAGTCGGACGATGTCACAAAGAAAAACCAGACCACGGCAATGCCGATAAAGGACGCTATTTTCGATAGCGGAAAATTTTCAAACAAAGCATACATGGCCGTGGAGACATTGGCATTTACCGCCTCGGAAATACCCCCGGCACCGAATACTTCAACATAAATGGCCGATCCGCCAAAAATGGTCAGCCAGACAAATGTCAAGAGGGTCGGCACAAACAACACACCCAGCAGGAACTCTTTGATGGTGCGGCCTTTGGATATCCTGGCAATAAACATACCTACGAAGGGAGCCCAGGCAATCCACCAGGCCCAGTAAAATATCGTCCAGCCGTTCTGCCATTTGGTTTGGGTATAGGTCTCCGTCCAGAAGGATAGATCCACAAAGCGTCGGATATAATTACCGATGTTCTGTGGTATTGCGTCTAATATAAACAAGGTGGGACCCATTAAAAAAACGAATGCCATCAGAAGGCCAGCCAATCCGAAATTGATTTTGCTCAACCGTTGAATCCCAGCTTCAAGACCGGCGACTACAGACAAGGTGGCACATGCTGTGATGATGACGATGAGACTGATTTGTAGCGTAATGGTGTTGGGAAGGCCAAACACATAGTTAAAGCCGGCTGCAATCTGGTTGGCACCCAATCCCAGTGATGTAGCCAAACCGAATAGCGTGGCCAGGGCGGCCAGGATATCGATGGCATGTCCAATGGGCCCATAGATTTTATCACCCAAAACCGGATAAAAAATAGACCGGATAGTCAAAGGCAAACCCCGGGTAAAGGCAAAGAATGCCAGGCCAAGCCCGAGCAAGGCATAGACTCCCCAGGCATGCAAACCCCAATGAAAAAAAGTTATACCCATGGAAAGTTCGGCTGCTTCGATCGTCTTTGCTTCTACTCCCATCGCAGGCGGCGCCATATAATGGTAAATGGGCTCGGCTACGCCATAAAACAACAGGCCGATCCCCATACCCGCGCTGAACAGCATGGAAAACCATCCGAACATGGAAAATTCCGGCCGGGCATCCGGTCCTCCGATCCGCAGGCGGCCATACTTGCTAAAAAGCAGCCAGAAGGCATATGCCAAAACCAGATTGACGGTGATAACAAAGAACCAACCCGTGTATTCACACACCCAAAACTTGGCCGCGCTGAAGACCGTACTTGCGGCTTTTACATTGATCAAAGTCAGTGCAATGAAAACAATGATCAGAATGGTTGAAGTCCAGAAAACCGGTGGGCAAATTTCTAGCCCCATGCCCGTTTTCACGGTCAATTTCGGTCTATCATTATCCATGTCTCCACCCTTTTTGATGTTTGGTTATATGTGCGGTTCATACTTAGCTGAAACATTAGAAGAAACAGACCAAAAGCTATCGCAACAAAAAACTTTTGAGATAGCGGCACCTGCGACAACGTAAATGGATGAAAGCTGACAGGTTACCCGAGGGGGCATTGCCAATTGTTTATTTAATCTCGGTAAGTTAAGGTCCTTTTTTACCACCCGGGTGCTCTCGGCTGAAATAGCGCTGTGCTTTGGTAGAAACCACCTGCGGATGCATGTGGGGGCAGCTATCTACGCGAAGGACCGGAAATCAATTAATGCCAACTCGAAACAGCCGGAGGAACCAAAGGACTAGTATTGATGGAAACTGAATAGCGCGGGTATTGTCTTTTCCATACGAGGCGGGTCTGGGTTTCCAGAGATAGCTCTGGGTTTCCAGAGATAGCTCTGGGTTTCCATCAGGTCGCTGAAATCTGTCATAAGAAACTAAAACTGTCAAGCCTAAAGATTTCCACTGATACTTTTCATTACATCTATAGCAATCAAGGCGTAAAAGTAGGTGATGGATGGCCACTTTATAGCACTTTGACAGCCTGACCTATCAATTTATAGCAGATGCTTGACACTGCAGACCATAAATGTAACAAAGCTGAAAGGTTAAACTCTTACAGAATCCTATCTCAAAAAACGGATCTTGGTTCAAAATGGCGCGAAGCTGATGCCTAATGTGGTGCAAGGCGGACGCGAGATGCCCCGCGATGCGGGACTTCCCGCTTGATCTATTCCTTGATGGAGGGTCTCAACCGGAGGTGCCAGCGAAGCCAATGGCCATCGTGGTGAATACTAAAGTATTTTGGGGACTTGAATCGAGCGTCAAACGTAGAGTTTGAGACAAGAGACTTTTTCGAGATGGATTTTAACCGCGGGAGATCCCATGGACACCACCACCACCCCATTAAACAGGGCCATAAAAAGACACTATCCCAACCTGACCGCCAAGGGCAAGCAACTGGCTGAATTCACCTTGTCAAACCCCGAGAAAGCTGTCTTCATGACTACTCGCAAACTGGCCGCCGCCGTCAAGGTCAGCGAAGCCACTGTGGTCCGCTTCGTCCGGCAGCTGGGATTCGCCAGCTATGGCCGCTTTATAGAGGCCCTCAAAAAGCTTATCGATACCGAACTCACCTTGATAGATAGGAGCCGACTGGCCGACTCGGTTGTGAGCAGTGACGACGCGGAGCTTGAAAGAATAGCCAATCAGGACATCGAAAACATCCGCGCCATGCTCAAATCAATTGATTTGGCAGAAGCAAAAAGAATCCGACAAATCCTCCGGGAAGCGGCGGCCGTGAACATTATCGGCGCCCGGCTCTCGTATGCCCCGGCGTTTTACATGGGCTGGACCATGGCCAAAATCAGGAAGCACGTCCACATCTTGAGCGGGAGCGACCGTACGACCATAGATCGACTGATATTTACCCCTCCAAAATCCGCGGTGGTGGTTATCGCCACTTCGCGCTATCCCAATGAATTGATCCGCATGGGCAAACTGGTCAAACGCCAGAAACTCAAACTGATCCTGCTGACCGACAGTTCAGCCTGCCCGCTTATTCAGTTCAGCGACCATGTGCTGATTGCACCGCTAAAAACCATTCCCTTTCTGGGGAATCCGACGTCGCTCATCTGCCTGATAAATTACCTGGTGCATTCCCTGGCGACCGACATGGGCGACAAATTGAAACCCCACCAGGAGAAGCTTGAAAAGGCCTACCTGGAAAATGATATTCTTTTTAACTATTAGCGCTACTTGCGGGTTTCATGACGGAGCATGTTGACATAACAATCAGCCCTTTTGACACCAGGGGCCGGGTTGAAAAGGGAGCCACGATTTTTGAGGCTGCTGCGCAACTCGGTGTGGCGCTGCGCTCCGATTGCGGGCAGAAGGGCACCTGCGGCAAATGCCGGGTGGTGGTGGACAACCCTGCTAACCTGATACCGGCTGAAAAACTTGAGCAAGAAGGACTGCCCGCATCCCGGTTGACCTCCGGACACCGTCTCGCTTGCCAGGCGCGGCTGACCGGTCCGGTAAACATCACGATCCCCAAAGAACTGCTCAGCGACCTTGAAGTGTTCACCAAAACCGTTGTCATTGGTACCGATAAGGTACACCCGGCGGTCCACAGATTTCATCTGCCAACGGACAGTTTCAAACCACTGCCAGGTGATGGGAGGCACGACCTGACGGAGAATCTGGTTCAGGCGGCGCAGCGTGTCTGGCCGGAGGCACTCCGTTTCAACACCCGGCCGTCCCTGGAGGGCCTGACGCAAGAAGATCTCCTGAACGCCGGTGCTACCCTGGTCCAGCACGCCGACCGCGGGGTGACCACGATCCATAAAGGCAACCAGACCACCAGTCTCGGTCTTGCCGTGGATGTCGGAACAACCACCCTGGCCGTCTATCTGTGTGACCTGACAACCGGCCGGGTACTCTCCGCTGCGGCGGCAGCCAACCCGCAGCGCCGGTTTGGTGAAGATGTCATTGCACGTATTGCGGCCATCCGGGCCGACACAAACAATCTGGTCAAGCAGCAAGCCCAGGTGGTCGCAGCCCTGAACGCTCTGATAACATCCACCCTGGTGGCAGCCGGTCAGGAGAAGGCGGCTGTCGACGACCTGACGGTTGTCGGCAATACCACCATGGAGCACATTCTGGCCGGCTTGAATCCGGGCAGCATCGGCCTGGCCCCTTATCACCCGGTGACCTGCGAGCCGGTTTTCACCACGGCCCGGAATTTAGGCCTGGCCTTACTGCCCGCCACTCCGGTGTATATCTTTCCGGTCATTTCCGGTTTCCTGGGCGGCGATATCCTGGCGACTGCGCTGGCCGACCGGCCTTATGCGCGCCACGGCGCCACTTTGCTCATCGACATCGGGACCAATGGAGAACTCTTGCTGTGTAAAGGGTCGGACCTGTGGGCCACGAGCTGTGCCACGGGCCCGGCCTTTGAAGGCGCCCAGATATCCTGCGGCATGCGGGCGGCTGTTGGGGCGATCAAGAGTGTCCAGGTGGATCCGGCCCAACCCGACCGGATGCGCTTTGACACCGTTGGCAACACGGATCCCATCGGCATCTGTGGATCCGGGATCATCGATGCCCTGGCGGCCATGCGCAAAACCGGCATCACCCGTACAAACGGGACGTTCAACCCGGACAGCCCATATGTTCACAGTGACGACCGGGGTGTGGGCCGCAGCTTCAGGCTACCAGGCAGCGATCTGCATATTACACTCAAAGATGTCCGGCAGGTCCAGCTTGCCAAAGCCGCCCTGCGGGTAGGCATTCAGGCGCTTCTAAAACATGCCGGCGTCGCTCGCCTGGACCGGACTGTCCTGACGGGGGCTTTTGGCGCAGCGTTCAATTGGCAGAGCGCACGCGACATCGGCCTGCTGGCCCCGGGCAACCTGCACGGTGACGTCGTGAGCGTGCCTAACCTGGCCGGGACCGGTGCGATTACAGCCCTGCTCAATATACAGCGCCGGGTGGAAATAGAAGCCCGGGCACCGAACATCAATTATCTTGACCTGGCGGCCGAACCTGATTTCACAGCCCGGTTTTCCGAAGCAACCCGGTTTCCGGAGATACGCACAAGGGCCTGATCCATGCAGACCATGCGAGCCACTGTCCAATCGTTTTTTGCCCCGCTGCTGGCCATAACCGTTCTCACCATGGGCGCCGGCCTTTTGAACAGTCTGCTCAGTATCAATATGAGCCTTTCCGGCTATTCCGAACAAGTTATCGGGCTGGTCATGTCGTGCAATTACGTCGGCATCACTCTGGGGATCTTTTTCTGCCAGCCGGTTGTCCAACGGGTCGGACACATCCGGGCTTTCGCGGTGTTCGCCGCCCTGTTAACGGTCGTGGCCCTTCTGCATGGTATTTTCCCGGCCGCCTGGTTCTGGGCCGTGCTCCGGATTTGCAGCGGCCTGTGCATCACCGGCCTGTTTATGGTGATCGAAAGCTGGCTGAATGAAAAAGTCGAGCCCCAGATGCGCGGCCGCCTGCTGTCCATCTACATGATCCTGGTTTATTTCGGTAACGGCAGCGGTCAGTTCCTGCTCAATGTCAGCGATGTGCAGAGCAAGGGCATTTTCATGCTGACTGGAATCCTTTTCGCCATGAGCCTGGTACCCATCTCCATAACCCGGGCCGTCCATCCACAGCCTTTGGAAGTGCCCCGCTACAACCTGCTCAAGCTTTTTCGGCTGGCCCCGTTCAGCATGGTGGGGAGTTTTACCGCTGGTATGATCAACAGCTCCTTTTACTCGATCGGCCCCATGTTTGCCTTGAAAATAGGCCTCCAGATCCCCCAGGTATCATGGTTTATGAGTCTCACCGTATGGTCGGGCCTACTGTTTCAATGGCCTGTGGGACAACTGTCCGATCGACTCGACCGCTTGACGGTTCTGTCCCTGTTAGGGCTTGTGGTAATGCTGGTCAGCCTCGCCATTTCCACACTGGGCATGCTGAGTTTCCATATCCTGTTGCTGCTGACTGCCTGTTTCGGGGTTGTATTCACCATCTACCCAGTGGCCATGGCCCGCGCCCAGGACAACATCGACAAAAAGGATATCGTGCCGGTCAGCGGCGCCTTGATCCTGTTCTTCGGGTTAGGCGCCTGCCTGGGGCCGGTCCTGTCCTCTGCGCTGATGGCCTGGATCGGTCCCTGGGGTTATTATTATTTCACGGCAATCTGCGGCGGACTTTTAGGCGGGGCGGCCTGGGTCTGCCGTAACAAACTGCGGATTGAAACCGATGATCAAGTACCCTATGTTCCCATCCCGGCAAAATCACCGGTCATCAGCGCCCTGGATCCCCGGGGGGAGCCGGATACCGGCCGCGAGCAAGAGTAATTAGAACGCATCTCAAAAAAGGCTTTTGGCCCAAACTCGGCGTTGAGCGCTCGGTTCAAGTCCTCGAAATACTAAAGTATTCATGAGGATTGCGACCCTCCATCGAGGAATAGATCAAGTGGGAAGTCCCGCAATGCGGGGAACCTCGCGGCCGCCTTGGTTTTGAACCAAAATCCGTTATTTGAGATAGGTTTTAGAACCCCTCTTTAAAAGGAGAACTAAATGTCTACCGGCGGACTTACGGGCGGACTTTACAAACCCCTGACCGATCAGGAAATTGAGACTGTTCACCAGAAAGCGCTTGATATCCTCGAACAGGTGGGGATCGGATATGAAGATGACCTGGAAGCACTTGACATGCTCATTGGGGCCGGTTGCGAAATTGATCGACACGCCGGCAGGGTTTATATACCCCGCGACATCGTGGCCGAAACGGTTGCCAAGGCACCGCAGGAGTTCACGCTTTACAGCCGGGATGGGAAAAATGACCTGCATTTAGGCCAAGATCGCGTCTACGCCGGGACAGGCGGCACCACGGTCCAGATTCTAGATTTGGATACTGGTAAAATCCGGGGAACCCGTCTCGCTGATCAGTACCATATCGCCAAACTGGTTGATACGCTCGACAATATCCATTTTTATCAAAGTGCCGTTGCTCCGCTTGATATCCCTACCGAGCGGTATGACCCCAACATTCTTTTTGCCGCCATGATGGGTACCCGCAAACACATCATGTTTGGATGCAACTTTCGCGCGGGCCTGGTGGAAGCCTTTAACATGGCCACACTGGTCGTCGGGAACGACGCGGTTTTAAGGAAAGAACCGATCTTCTCGATTTCCGCCTGTGCCATCATAAGCCCCTTAAAATTCTGCTCACAAAGCGTGGCCAATGTGCAACAGGCGGCCACACTCGGCATACCCACCACTATTACGACAGCACCCATGAGCGGCTCCACGGCACCCATGACGATGGCCGGCACCCTACTGCAGGCCCATGCCGAAGAGCTTGCCGGATTGACCATCCACCAGTTGACCGTACCGGGGGCGCCGGTTTTGTATGGTGCCCTGCCGGCCAGAGCAGATATGAAAACCCTGGTATACAGGGGCGGTGCCATAGAATGCGGCATGATGCAGGCAGCCCAGCACCAGCTCAGCCAACGCATCGGCATCCCCAACTATGCCTCTTCGGGATTGAGTGATTCAAAAATTCCGGACGCCCAGGCGGGCTGGGAAAAGGCCTTTACGACCTTGTTGGCGGTTATGGGGGGGAACAATTATATTCACCACGCCGCCGGAATGCTGGAGTCAATGAATGCCGTCGCATTTGAACAATATATCATAGATGACGAAATTATCGGGGCCAGCTGCAGTTTATTAAAAGGGATTCAGATCGATACGGAGCATCTCGCTTTTGATACCATCAAAGCGGTGGGGCCGGGGGGACACTACCTGATGAGTCCCCACACGTTGAAACATATGCGCAGTGAATATTTTGCAGGCAATGGCATCAGTCACACCGGAAGCAGGAGTGCCTGGGAAAAAGATGGCGGCCGGGATGCCTGGCAACGCGCCAATGAAAGGGCCAGAGCCATTGTCTATGCGGACACTGTTCCCCGAATTGGTCAAAGTATAGAAACCCGCATCAGGGAGCAGTTTGACATCGCTCTTGATATCAGCCATGCGAAACCGTAGAATCATCGCCCTGTTTGAATCACCTTCCTCCTAAAATAGGTAAAGGAAATATGTATGTTTACAATTAATCCGGCCCCTCATTATAACTAGTCAACATGTCAGTCTCGATAGCAAAAGCAATTGCGCTTACAGATACTGTCCACGCGTTTCTATCCGACCTGGACAATGTGCCCTTATCCCGATTTCTGGCCCACTGGCCGTCACAACCTTATAAGACCCGCGCGCTCACCCCGCGCAGTCTCCCTGTTGTTGCCTGCCTGCCAATGCTGGCTGCGGCAGCAGACAAAAAAGCCGCCGTGATCATCAAAACCCTGGCCGCCGCGGCTAAAGATCTTTTCTGGGGTCAGACCTACACACAGGCAGATTTCGGGCGTGATTTTTTACAAAATTACGGCTGGACGGAGTTGATCGGGCTGCGTGGCCCCATAGCCAGCCGCATGCTGGCCTGCGGTTTTCTGCTGCTGGGACCTGACACGCTCTATCCACGACACAGCCACGCCGCGGAGGAAATATACGTGCCCCTGAGCGAGCCGACATACTGGATAAAGGACGAAGACGACTGGGTATCGCCGCCGCTCGGCGAGCCGATCTATCATAGCGCCTGGCTGGCCCACGGCATGCGGACCGCAGCCACACCGCTGCTGGCGCTCTATCTTTGGCGCGGGGGCGACCTTACCCAGAAATCGCACATTCAATAGAACTTACGAAACGAAATTGTTAGGAGCCCCCATGCAAGCTACCATCAATCCACAGGACCTGAGAAAATTGCTTACCGACTATGTGCAGGCCTATCCGGGGACATTCCATGAACGCCCTATCTGGCGATCGCCGCTGCTCGTCACTGCCCGGGCCGATGACCGCTTTGACCGGCTGCCCGAAATTGCCGCCCGGGACCACATGCTGCCATCCGATCTGCTGGCTGAAGTCCGGTCGGTCGTGGTTTTCTTTTTTCCTTTCAAAAAGGAACTGGCCGTTGAGAACCACAAAGGGGATACCCCCTGCCGAAACTGGGGTTTGGCCTATGAAGCCGCCAATCGGCTCATCAACCGGTCCAGTGAATATCTGCAGGCTTTTTTTGAGAAGCGGGGCTACCAGACCGCACTAACGCCGGTCACCCACAACTTCAACGAAGTGGACCTCGTCGCCCGCTGGTCCCACAAACACCTGGGCCACCTGGCCGGGTTGGGCCGTTTTGGCGTGAACGCCCAGTTAATCACGCCCTCGGGATGCGCCGGCCGGATGGGCAGCCTGGTGACACAAGCGGACCTGGGTGATGCCCCCCTGGTTTCGGAACCGGAGCTGTGCCTGTATAAAAACGGCCTCAAGTGCCTGGTGTGTGTCAAGCGCTGTCCGGTCGAGGCCGTGTCCACGGCCGGCATTGACCGGCGGCTGTGCTGGGAGCGATTGAAGTCGAACCTGGCCAACGTGGAGGCCCTGGCCGGGCTGGACAGTGAAACCCACGTCTGTGCGAAGTGCCAGGTTCTGGTGCCGTGCAGCCTCAAGGTGCCGCCCCTCAAAAAGGAGGCAACCCGCGCAGGGTAACAAATGTCTGGTGACCGAAGTATGAATACCTACGAAGTGTTGCGGCTGATCTTGAACTTCTTGATCTTGTAATAGAGCAACTGGCGTGAAATGCCCAGGGCTTTGGCAGTCCGGGTGATGTTGCCCTGGTTGGCGGCCAGCGTGTCGGCGATGATCGTCTTCTCATGGGCGGCGGTGGTTTTAATCAGGCCAGCGGGCCGGGGTTTCGGCAGGACCGCCCCCGCCGGCGCGTGCTCTTCAGGTCGGCTTTTCACGGACCAGTTTGAAAAGTGGCTTTGCAGGTGGCGAGGCTGGATTTCAGCGCCGGTCCCCACTACGTTCATGGCTCCTTCGATCACGTGCTCAAGTTCGCGGACATTACCCGGCCAGTTATAGACCTTAAAAAGATCCATCACCTCGCTGGAAACTTGCTTCACATTTTTACCCAGCAGCACATTGTGTTTAGCGATAAAATGGGCCACCAGAATCTCCAGATCACCCATCCTTTCCCGTAGGGGCACAATATGGATAAACACCACCCCCAGGCGGTAAAAGAGATCTGATCGTAAGGTACCGTCCGTGATAGCCATGTGGGGGTCCTTGTTGACCGAACTGACAATCTTCAGGTCGATTTCGATTTCCTTTAGCGCCCCGACGCGCCGGATGCGTTTTTCCTGGATACTGCGCAGGATTTTACTCTGCAGGCCCACCGGCATGGAATTGACTTCATCCAGGAAGATAGTGCCCTTGTTGGTTCTTTCAAACAGGCCGGCCTTGTTCACCGAACCGGTAAAGGCACCCTTCGAGGTCCCGAAGAGAATACCTTCCAGAAGATTTTCGGGAATGGCCGCGCAGTTCACCGGGGTGTATTTCCGGGCATTGCGGGAGCTGTGGTTGTGGATGGCCCGGGCAAAGAGTTCTTTGCCGGTGCCGGTCTCGCCGAAGAGCATCACCGGTGACGGTGTGCCGGCTGCCATGCGGGCGGAGTTGATGGCGTCTACGAATGCCGGATCCGCGCCGATGATTCTCTCGAAGGTGACGGCGGCAATGTCAAACTGCCGATCGTTATTCGGCAGAGGCATGGCGGCGATGGTCTCGGCCATGACATGATAGTCCTTGACGAAACAGATGGCACCGACCAGCTTTTCCCGATTGAAAATCGGCATCACGGTGTGAATGGTGTTGGCAAACTTGCCCATGCGGGTGCGGTAGAAAATGGGCTCGTCGATAATGGCGGTACGTTTTGCCAGGCACTGCATGACCAGGCTGGTGGTGTTATCGAGGTCATAGATATCCGTGATTTTTTGCGATAGGGCCTGATCCGGCGGCATTTCATCAATCCGGGACATGGCCTGGTTGTAGTAGACGATGACCCCTTCGGCATTCGTGACGAGTACGCCGTCGTTGAACTCATCGAAAAGGGACAGGTAATTGGCGCTGTCCAGATCAAGTAAAAAGCCGCCCGGTCTATTTTGGGGAGAGTTAGTCATTTTCAAGCTGCTTGGTCAACTCCGGAATGACTTCCAGCGCGTCTGCCACCGCGAAGTAATCGCAATTAGACATGATGGCGGCCTGTTCATCCGTGTTGATGGCAATCACCATGCCCGCTGTTTTCATCCCGGCAAAATGCTGGACCGATCCGGAAATACCGCAGGCAATGTACACCCGGGGACTTACCTTTTCCCCGGTTTGGCCCACCTGCATGGCATAGGGCACCCACCCGGAATCAACCGCCACCCGGGATGCACCCACCGCGGCGTTGAGTTTCGCGGCACACTGGTAGAGGATGTTGAAATTTTCACCTTTTTGCATCCCCCGGCCACCGGAAATAATGACATCCGCCTCGGCCAGATTGACCCTGGCCGTCTCATCTGCTCGGTCGGTTTGCAGCACTTTGAAACCGCTGGCTTCCAGATTATGGCCCTTAAAAGAGACAACCTCGGCAAAAACCGGGTCCGGTATTGGTTCAATGACATTGGGTCGGATGCCGAAGGTTAAAACTTCGCCGGCGACTTCTATGGTGGCCAGCGTCTTGCCGGAATACTGGGATGTCCGGGCTGTCCTTTGATGGAAATCTACCGCGACACAATCCATGACCAGGGGTGCATCCAGGAAAGCGGCGATCCTGGGGAGAAGATCTTTGCCATTGGCGGTGGATAGGCCGATGAAGGCATCGATATCGAATGCACGAACCGCCTGAGCCAGGGCTTTTGCCAGGATGACCGGATTTTGCAGCTGGTCGGCGGTCAGGTCCAGGGCCACAATACTGGTAATGCCATACGTCTCCAAATCCGCTCTGACCGCCGCAACCGGAACATCGGCGACAAAGGCCGTCAGCTGGGTGTCGGCAGCCCGTGCCAGGGTGATCATACCCAGGTTGGCACTTTTCAGGCCCCCGCTCTCAGTCTCGATAAGAATGCCGATGTTTTTCATGTGATGACCTTGGCCTCTTCTTTCAAGATGGCGGCAATCCGGATCGCGATTTCGCTGGGCGAACCGCTGATCTGCCGGGGAGTCCGGGTCTGAACGAGCGGCTCCAGTCCTACCACGCGGGCCCTAGCCGGCGGGGTATCAATCGCCAGGTCGCTTAGTGCAACCACCCTTATTGGCTTCTTACGGGCTTTGACCACATCTGGAAATGTCGGATAGGCCGGGGTGTTCAGCCCACGTCCGGCGGCCACCACGCACGGCATGGCCAGCTCACAGGTCCGGGTCCGGCCACCGGCCAGTTCATAGGTCACCACCGCCCGGTCTTGCTTGGCCTTAACGGCGATCACGTTGGTCGCAACGGGAAAATCGAACAGCACCCCGATGCGAAACATGGTCTGCATGCCTTCGGTGTCGATGGACTCCTTGCCCGTTAAGATGATACCGGGCAAGCCGTCCTGCTCAATCGCGGCCTTGAGGATCCGGGCTACGCTCATGCTATCGGGCAGCGCTTCAGTTTCGATCAAGATGCCCCGGTCAGCCCCCATGGCCATGGCCGACCGGATGGTTTTTTCGGCATCCTTTTTCCCCAAGCAAACCGCAATGATTTCAGCATCCTCAAACTGCTTCTTTAATGCCGCCGCTTCCGTGACGGCATGCTCGTCATAGGGGTTGAGCAGAAATGCAATCTGCTCATCGATGGATACGCCATCCAGGATGGTAATGTTGGCCGCTGAATCGGGTACATGTTTCACACAGACATATATTTGCATCTCGTTATCCGTACAATAGGGAGAGCTGGATTCTAAATTCTGTTAGCGGCCCAGGTTCAGACACACCAGCTTTAAACCGCCAAAGGCAGGGCCGGTTTTACTGCCGACACTGCCCCTGGGAACCGCTTCACATGCGTGACAACCATAAAAGCCTGTATGCCGAATGGCTATCCGTTTACCGAAAAACTCGAGTTATAGTTGATTTCCCGTTTCCGGGAAAAGAAACCGACATTGGTAGAGCGCTCGATATATTTGAAGGTGTACTGAAAAGGCTCATTGTCATGGTCCAGCCCTTTCTCACAGTTGTCGATCAGTTCCGCCATCATGCGGCCCACGACCGGTGCGTTTTTGTATTGGTTACCTGAAGTTCCGATAGCCATGTAAAACCCGCCCAGATCGGATTTGTCGTATATCGGAATCCAGTCATCGGAACAATCATATAAGTCTACGACCCCCTTGGGCTGATTGGGGACCGGCAGAGTGGGAATCCTTTTACCCAGCCGGTAGCACTGGGCTTTCCATTGCTCATCGGTGAGGACATTGTCACGGCCGTGGCCGCCCTTCCCGGCGTAGAATTCATCCGGATCCACCCATTCCTGGGGGTCGCATTCCGGATCTTCGCTGCCGATCAAAAAGGTATTGCCCACTTCCGGGCGGACATAGCAGCCGATATCCCCGTCGGACATGTGATACCCGTCGTTGAGGTAATCATAGTCATCCGGCGAGGGGCAGTACATGACCTCGTGGCGCAGGGCCTTGGTCTTGATATTGCAGCCTTCCCACACACCCTCGGCCATCTGGTTTATTTTGTAGGAATGGGGACCGGCCACATTGACCACGATGCCGGCATCGATCTGGGTGCCGTCTTTCAGGGTAATCCCGACAACTTTTCCGCCCTCGCTGCGCACAGCCGCCACTTCTGCGTTGAATTTGAAATCGGCGCCCTTGGCCTCTGCGGCCCGCATGATGTTGTGGGCCGAGAGGGCCGGGTCGTTTACATAGCCGCCTTCCGGACAGAAGATTGCGCCTTCGATAAGTTCGGTGGGGTCATCGTAGAAGGCGGGATCTTCGGGACGCCGGACCGGCCAGAATTTGTGCAGATCGGCCACGGGAACCTTTTCCAGGAGCGTTTCCCGATCCCACTCCTCGTACTGGACGCCCACTTCATCGTAGTTTTGCTGGACCTTGCGCCAGTCGTGGCCATCGGATTTTATCAGGATCGAGCCGGTGTTCATGTAGCGGGCCAGGCCCTTTTCATCTTCGACATGGTCCAGGTAATTCTCCCAGTCCAGCCAGTATTTGAATCCTTCATAGGCCATGGCCACGCCGTCGGCCGTTGAATAGTGGGCCCTAACAATAGCGCAGGATCCGGAGGTGGAGCCTTCCCCTGCATCAGGAAGTTTATCCACATTCAGCGTCTTGTAGCCCATCTTGGTGAGTTCATAAGCAATGGGGGCGCCGATGACACCCGCACCGATAATAATGGCATCGTATTTCGCGTTCATGGTCATCATCTCCTTGGTAAGCCGCCGGGCGGCTGTTGTTTTTCTATCCGCGGCCGGTCGCCACCAGCGGCCAATAGGGGGTTCGGGTACCTGGCTCGTCCGGTGTCACAAGCCGCGAAGCCATTGGGTAAAACGCTGCTCTCCGGCCGGCCGGAGCCCAAACTCCTCGCCGGCCGCCATGATCGCATGGATCATATCCCGCCCGTATCCTCGTGAGCAGGTGAGGACCAGACCGTTCATGTCCGCAGCCCGGCTGAGGGCTACGATCTGGCAGGGCACATGGGCAAACGGGCCTTGATAGAGAAACGGCGTTTCTTTTTCAGGCGCCTCAAAAACAAGAGCCGTTAACTTTTCACAGATACTAAAGACCTGCGCGCCTATCAAGGCAATAAATAGGGTCGCCTCGGTCACATCTGTGTATTCCGGCTCAGCTGGACGATCCGGAAGCTCGCCATCCAGATGATAGAGGGACACCTGGGTGCGGTTCATCCGGTTGGCCAGGATGCCCTTTTCCAGAAGCGACCGACCGGGGATATCCGGGACTTCCAATCCAAACGGATTTTTGGAAGCCAGATCGGAAGACTGCAGGTCCAGCCGGGTCCGGTGGCTCAGGTCCACAAGGTAAGGCCCCGGGCCCTCATCCTGGTATTCCATAACAACCTGCCAGTGGTCCCGCGCTTCTGTTTTCAGCGGCGTCCCCGGCAACCCAACCGGTGAGATTCTCTGTATCGCGTTCATGCTGGTTCCTTACATTTTCATGCGTTTGCCTGCGGGATCATAAAAAGGCATTTTGACGACTTCACCATAAATCAGTTCACCGCCGCATTCATCTTCGAAAAACGCCAGACGGGTACCGACCTTGGCAAGGTCTGCTTCAACCAAGGCCATGCCCACCGCCTCTTTGAGGGTGAAGCTGTCGCGGGCTGTGCAGACGTACCCGCGGATGGCCTGATCCACAATCACCGCCCCATCCCGGGGGGCGCGGCCGTTGTTTTCCATTTTAAAACCCGCCAACTTCAGGCGCGACGGATCATTTTCAGCCTGGCGCAGGGCAACGGCGCCGACTTTTTTAGCCGCGGCATTATGACGGTCCCAGAGAAAGCCCAACCCCACATCCAGAAGATTGGTGCGCTGCTCTGATTCCTGGCCCAGGATGATGTGGCCCTTTTCCATGCGCAGGACATTCTGGGCTTCCACCCCGAAGTTGCGGATATTGAATTCCTTGCCCGCCGCTTTCAGCAGGCCCCAGACCGACTGCATGAAGGAAGACGGCACATGCAGTTCATAGGAAAGCTCGCCCACGAATCCAAGACGCATGGCCCGCACCGGGATAGTATTTTGAATTTTGAATTCTTTGTATTCGGAAAAACCGAACGCTTCATTGGTTACCTCAATGTCCACCACCCTGGCCAGCACCTTTCTGGCATTCGGCCCGGACAAGTTGATGACCCCCAGCGAATCGGTCAGGTTGACCAGGGCAAAATCCCACCCGTCGTAACGGGTGTGGTAGCGGATCCACTCCACCGTCTGCCCGGCTCTGGCCGTTGAAGTGGTGAAGTAGTAATCGTTGTCCGCCAGTTTGACCACCACCCCGTCGTCAATAACGCAACCGTCGTCGTTGCACATGGCCGAGTACTTAATCCGTCCAGCCCGCACTTTGGCCATGTCGGACACGTAGACCCTCTGCAGCGCTTTTAAAGCATCCGGCCCATGAATCCTGAACTTCCCCAGGGTAGAGCCGTCCAGCATCCCCACGTTGTTTCTGACATTTTCTATTTCCGCCTGGCAGGCAAAATCCTCGGAAAAATAGCGGGCCCGCTGCCATACCCCTATATTTCTGAAAATACCACCGTCCTGACGCTGCACCGTATCCATTGGCGTCTGCTTGAACATGGTGTGGTTGGTGCCGGCATAGGTCGCGATCCGGGTAGGCACCAGGGGCGGCCGGACGGTCGTGGGCCGGATGGTAATATCAGAAAGGGCCTGGTATTTGGCGGTGTACAAGGGGAGGTTGTGTCCCGGAATTCCGCCCTGGCCGGGTCCCAGGCCGGCCCCGGAAAATCGTTTGATCAGTTCGGGGACATCAAAGCCCTTATCGATGGCCTGTTTCACATTTTTTATGGTTGTGTCTTCATCGAAACAGATAAAACTCTTGCGACCTTTGACGGGGGCGGTAACGAACTTGGTCCCCCGGGCCGGGCCGGGCAGATTTTCGAGCTCATGTTGGACCGCCGTAACCGCTGCATCCACATCCGTCCCGCAATCGCGGGCCGCCTTTAAACCGGCCTGCCGGCCGGAGGCCTCAATGGCCGGACCATTGTCCAGTCCCAGCATGCGGCCGGCCGCGTACATTTTCGCGGGCAGCTCGCTGGGCAGGAAATAGCCGGTATGATTGTCGTACTGCAGTTTGGCCTGTGCCACGGTGAGGGCCCCGGTCACCGGTGTCAGACCGGCGGAAGCCACCAAAAGGTCACAGTTGAGGGTTCGCGTGCCCGTACCGTCAATGCTCGTCAGGGTCACCTTTTTCACCTGTTTACCGTGGGCCTGGCCGGCCACCCAGCCCCTGAGCAATGTAATCTCACGGTCGCGCAGCGCCTCGAGCAGTCCCTCATCCTGCCCGTCTTCGCGGACATCCGCCAGGCACGCAATCGGCAATCCCAGGTCGTGCAGGGTAAGGGCCGCTTCGAGCCCCAGGTCGTGACCGACGCTGAACACGGCATTGCTGCCCGGCAGCAGGCCATACGTATGGGCCAAGCGCACGGCACAGTTCACCTGCATCACCCCCGGGCGCTCATTGTTTTCAAAAATCAGGGCCCGTTCGATACAGCCGGTGGCCACGACCACGGCTGTCGCCCGGATTTCAATATAGCGTTCTTCAAAGGGGTCGGTATCTTTGCCAATCTGGAACCCGGTGATCAGGTTATTGTTATAAGCCCCAACCATAGATGTATGGGTAAAGACCCGGATATTCGCCGCCTTTTCAACTTCGCGGGCCAATTGCACTGCCCGGTCGTGCAGAGTCTGACCGTCTTTATAGGCCGCCGTGCGGTAATCAAAATGGCCGCCCAGCCAGGGCCGGGCTTCCATCAGGATAACCCGCAACCCCTGCTCGGCGGCGGCCAGGGCCGCGGACATACCGGCCGGGCCACCACCCAGAACGCACACGTCGGCGGTGGGATATATCTCGTCGTAGATGCCCGGCATCTGGAAATCGGGGGCCAGTTTGCCTATCCCGGCCGCCTTGCGAATCTGGCGCATGGCCAGCGGCCAGATCATGGCCGGCTTGTGCATCGTATGGTAGTAGAACCCCGCGGGCATGGCCCAGTCCAGTTTGTCTAAAAACCCCAGCAGATCATAGGCAGCCGATCCTTTCACATTCTGTTCCCGGATGACCATGCCGGACTTCAGCAGGGTATTTTCGGTCCGGACGTTGGGAATGCCGTCGACTTCCATGAGAGTGTTGGAACACTCCCCGTCGAGGCTGTAAAGGCCGCGGGGACGGTGATACTTCAAGCTGCGGGCATATATACGCACACCGTTGGCAAATAAAGCCGTCGCAATGGTATCGCCCTGCAGGCCGAAATATTCCTTGCCCTTGTATTCAAAAGGAATTTTGGTATTGCCGTCAATTTTCAACGTGGGCAGATGATCGAACCTGTTCATCATTTCCTGGCCTCCGGCTGCTCCGTTTCAAGGTTGGCGGTCGTATCCCGGAAGATGGTAAACCACGCCCCGCAACCGTCGCGGTGGAACCACCACTCCTGCTGGACACCCGCCACGCACTTGTTGAGGTGCACATAGTCACACCAAGCTTCGGGGGTCAGGTCTTGCTCCGCGGGCCGGGGCCCTTTTTCCTCGCCGCCGTACCGGAATTCATACCCGTTGCGGGGGCCGCAGATCGGGCAGGTAATTGTCAACGCCATCGCTTGTTCTCCTTAAAACGCCAATTGCTTTTTTATTAGTGTCCGTCCACAAACGGTAGATTTTGGTTCAGAGCAAGGCCTGAGCGTTTTTGAAACCGGAGGCATAGCATGTGCTATGTTGAGGATAGCGCTATGCTTCACTTCGTGCTCAAAAGAGCGAAAACGCCGCTCTGGGCCAAAAGATGCCGCTTGTGGACGGACACTAGTTGTCCGGGCTGTAGCTAACCAGTGCCGCCGTCTCACCCATGAGCCGGTGTTCCTGGTAACGTTTCAGGGCAAAGGGCTTGAGCATGTCCGGGCAGGTGTTGGTCGCCATGAAGGCGGCCATGTATTTGCCCACGGCCGAGCAGGATTTAAAGCCAAAATAGCCCCAGCCGCAATCCATGAAAAACCCCTCTATCTGGTTGTTGCCGTCCATGATGGGGGCCATATCCGGGGTCATGTCCGCCAGCCCACCCCAGATGCGCATGAACCGCACCCCGCGCAGGCAGGGCAGAAATTCGGACAGGGCCTCGGCCTGATGCTTAATGTAATAGGCGGTATTCAAGGTCGTATAGTTGGGCCAGGGATCCATGTGCGCCCCGGTGGCGATCTCGCCTTTCAGGGTTTGATTGGCATAGGCATGATACGCTCCGGATGAAACCACGTGATTGAGCAGCGGCTTCAAAGGCTGGGTAACCATGGCCTGGATGGTCAAGACCGAAATGGGCAGCTTGATCCCCAAAAAACCGTGGATCAAAGCCGCGGAATAGCCGCCGGCGGAAACCAGCACCTGCCGGGTCTTGATCACCCCTCGATCAGTGGTCACGGAGGCGACTTTGCCGTTTTGGGTACCGATCCCGAGCGCTTCAGTCTGCTGGTGGATTTCAACGCCTTTACGCGCCGCGCCGCGGGCCAGACCCCAGACCACGGCGTCGTGGCGGAGGACACCGCCCGGTGGATGATACATGGCCCCGTGAATGGGAAAGGTGATATCCGCGGATATGTTCAGGGCCGGCACCAGTTCTTTGGCTTCCCGGGCGTCGATCAGGTGCGATTCCACCCCGTGGAACTGGGCCGTGGCAACGTTCATCCGTGCGGCTTTCATGGCCGCTTCCGAGTGCATGAGATTGAGATTACCGCAATTGTTGAACATCAGGTTGTAATCCAGTTCACGGGTCAGCACCGGCCAGAGGTCCAGCGCCTCTTTGTACAGCGGCACGTTCTGGCTGGTCCGCTGGTTAGCCCGCACGATGGCGGTGTTCCGGCCGGCCCCGCCGTATCCGATATAGTTCTTCTCGATAACCGCGACATCGGTCATGCCGAAATCCCGGGCCAAGAAATAGGCTGTGGCCAGGCTGTGCAGCCCGCCGCCGATGATCACCGCGTCATAACTGGATTTTAGATCGGTCTGCTGGCCCCACATGGGTTTGGTTTTAAACAGCATGCGCTTTCTCTTATTGTTTGGATTTATAATGTTTTTGAGATGGTATTTTCTTGATCCTTACGCGATGAAGTGTTTTCTGTCAATATATAAATATATTTTTGATTGTTTTTGCTACATTCATTCTTGACATTATCGCCAGGATAGACTAAAAACCAATTAAATTAATAAATTATAGTAATTACGGTACCAACCATTCAGCCTGCAAAGGGGCCCGCAACATGACCAATACCTTACATCCGGTTATCTCGGAAATCACCAGCAAGCTGGAATCGCTGACGCCGAAGGCCCAAACCCTGGGCAACTATATCATGCAGAATCCAGCCAAGGTGGTTTTCATGACCACCAAAGAGCTGGCCGAAACCTGTGCCGTTTCCGAGGCCACGGTTGTCCGGTTTGTTGCCTCTATCGGGTATCAGGGGTATTCGGAATTCCAGCAGGCGTTGAAGGATTTTATCAACACCGGCATGTCCCTGCCGGAACGCGCGGACATGAAAGGCATCAAGGAACCCGGCCTCGATCGCCTGCACCGGGGCGTCCTGGAAGAACTCAACAACCTCAAACACATGTACGAGACCATTGACGTTGAAACCATGAACCGGTTTGTTACCTATCTTGACGAAAGCGAAAATGTCTTTATAACCGGATCGCGGCTATCTTATACGTTCGCTTATTATCTGGGTTGGTCGCTGACGAAAATCCGCAAAGGTATTCACATCTTCAACGGCAGCGACTCCACCACCATCGACTTTTTGACCAACGCACCACCCAAATCCCTGGTCATTCTGACGGCGGCCACTCGCTATCCCAATGAACTTATCAAGCTGAGCAAGCTGGTCCGCCGATTGGGCCACACGCTGCTTGTATTGACCGACGCTTCGATCTCCCCGGTGATCCCGTTTGCCAACCTTTCCCTGGTTGTGCCCTCACGGTCTATTCCGTTTATCGGAAATGTTTCCAACATGTTGTGCGTGATTCAATATATGGTGCAGGAACTGGCTTCCCGTCAGGGTGATAACCTGCAGAAACACCAGGAGCAGCTCGAACAGGTATACATGGAAAACGATATACTGTTTAACCTGATGGTACCATAGGGGCTGTTTCTGAATTGTCTTTTGGCCCAATCTCGGCGTTGGGCGTTCGGTTTCGGCACGCAGTGCCGTTTTTCAAGCCGTCAGGCGCAACCTTTAGCGCTATCCTCAAAATACTTAAGTATTCACCACGCAAGGCACTGGCTTCGCTGGCGCCTCCGGTTCCGACTCACCTTTCAGAAATAGATTAAGCGGGAAGTCCCGCAACGCGGGGAAACCTCACGGCGGCCTTGAATTGTCGTAGATCCCGCGTGAATTATGCGGGGAACCAAAATCCAAATCAGAAACAGCCCCAATCTCCATATTGTACCTTCAGCCGCCGAGCCTCTGGCGGCACTGGGTGATAAAAGGCTCCGCTTGGGGCGAGCCCGCAAAACGCTGCAGGTTCTCGAGGGCCCGATCGAACTGTCCAAGGTTCATCTGACTCACCGCCAGACAGACACCTATCTGCTCATCCTCAGGAAAGAACTCAGCCCCTTCCGCCAAGATCTTTATGGAGTCGGTGAAGGCCCGGCGCCGTTGCTTGATCATCCCCAGCCCCAGATAGGCACGAGCATCGGAATGATATGTCAACGCTTTATTATAAAGGTATAGCGCCGTCGCTTCCCGCTCGGGAATCAGCTCGTTACGGGCGTAGTCACCCTGGTCAAAGGTCATTCCCAACCGTGAGCAGAAATCAGCATGGTAGGGTGCCATTTGCGGGTCGTCGCTCAGTTCCAAACTAGTCACAAATTGCGGCAGGTCTTTGAAAAAGGTGGTGCGCAGCTTCTTCCCGAAAGCCAGCACCTGCTCCTGGCTGAGATTCGGATCGGTTTCGAAATAGAGAATATCTTCGATACGCTCGAGCCAGATATCATCCGTGTAGCCGGTGGCGTCCAGGTAATCCTGGTAGAGTTTCGTGCCCGGAAAGATATCCAGGATGTAGAAAATGGCGCTCAGCGGTTTGATCTCGCGGATCAGGGCTATGTTTTCAGCGATGGTCTCCCAGGACTCGCCCGGGCAGCCATAAATAAAGTAAGCCCGGGTCATAATGCCGTACCGGGCGGTCAAGGCAAACGCCCGGTGAACCTGGGCCGTATCTGTTTTCTTATTTAGAAAACCGCGGATGCCTTCGTTGGCACTCTCAACCCCGTAACTGATCTGGATACAACCGGCCCGGCGCATGGCCGCCAGAACCTCTTCGTCCACCGTGTCCACCCTAGAGATAGCCGACCAGGTAATCGGCAGGTTGCGGCGGTTGATCTCCCGGCAAACTTCCAGTACCAATTGTTGGCGCAAGGTGAAGGTGTCGTCGGAGAAATAGAAAAAGGTAATGCCCCGCCGGTACAGCCTCTCGATCCGGTCCACAAAATTACCGGCGGAGTGAAACCGCACTTTGCGCTGCCAGAACTGCGGGGAGCCGCAGAAGGTGCAGTTCCCGGGGCAACCGCGGGTAAGCGACAGGTGTTGAAAAGTGAAATAGCGCGCCGGATCAGGTAAATCATCCAGGTCTTTGATAAGAGGAGCAGCTGGATTGCATCTAATCGCCGCCCCCTGCCGAAAGGCCAATCCTGCTATGGTGCCGATATCCTCGGCATGGCCTTTGTCCAAGCAGTCCACCAGGCGGGCCAGGGTATGTTCCCCCTCGCCGGTAACTATGAAATCTATCTCCGGGAAATGGGTTAATAAATGTTCCCACAGCAGGCTGGCCCCGATACCGCCGAACACAGTTTGGACATAGGGATCCACCTGCTTGGCCAGGCGGGCAATCTCGATCCCGCCCCAGCGATTGGCATGCAGGATGGACAACCCCACCAGGGCCGGACGCTCGGCAGTGAGGACTGTTTCCATGGCTTCCGGCTGTCCCCGCAGATTGTGCCAGTTGAGTACCTGGACCGTATGACCCTGTTCCACCAGCACGGCCGCCACATTGTAAAGGCCCATGGGTACCACTTGGGTATCTTCGGCGTTGATGCGGTCCTCAAGGCAATAGGGGTATATCAACAGAATTTTCATATAGTGCGAGATAGCACAATAATGCATTACCGTAAATTGACTCCGGGAGATACGCCTGACATAGATAGCGACTTCCATCCCAATCATAGTGCCATGACAACCGATTTTTCCCTCAGCAAAGCGATATGCGTCTGTCAGGTTAATATGGCCAACGTTTCCCACGACCAGAATTAGAACATAATTCTTGACAATAAGTATTTATATGAATATTATTCTTGAAAAATGGAGGTATTTAGAATGATCGACGAAACAAGCTTGAAAATTCTAAAAATTCTGCAAGAGAAAGCCCGGATTCCAAACGTAGAGGTTGCCCGCCAGGTCGGCATGGCGCCGTCAGCAGTTCTGGAAAGAATCCGCAAACTGGAAAAAGGTGGTTACATAGACGGGTATGAGGTCCGCCTCAACCCGGAAAAATTCGAACGCAACCTGGTAGCCTTTGTGGAGGTGGCGGTTCAGCAGACAACCCGAAAAGATACGGTGGGCGAAAAACTGGCCGCCCTACCGGAGGTCCTGGAGGTACATTTCATCACGGGGCAGGACAGCTACCTGGTAAAACTCCGGGTGGCCGATGCTGGCAGCCTGGGCGGACTGGTCCAAAAAAAAATTGCGAGCCTGCCCCAGGTCACGGCTACCCGCACCGCCATTGCTATGTCCACTTTGAAGGAGACCTGGCGTATACCCATAGATTAGATTCGCACACAGACGTGACGATGCCATAAGGAGAACACAGCATGCCCATATCACAAGATTTCAACGCCAGACTGACCCCGCGACTGTATGACATCATCAGCCATTTTGGGACCCCCTTTCATATCTATGATGAAATCGGCATCCGGGAAACCGGCCAGCAACTCAACCAGGCCTTCGCCCAACTGAAAGGATTTCGCGAGTATTTCGCGGTGAAGGCGCTGCCCAACCCGGCCATCCTGCGTATCATGCAGGATATGGGTTTCGGTTTCGATTGCAGTTCGATCTCCGAACTTATCCAGAGCCGGGAAGTCGGCGCACAACCGGATGACATCATGTTTACTTCCAACAACACCAGCCCGGCCGATTTCAAGGAGGCCTTTGCCAACGGCGGCTGTATTATCAATCTGGACGATGTAACGCTGATAGACAAAATGCCGTCCATGCCGGAATTGATCTGCTTTCGTTACAATCCGGGACCGGCGGCGGAAGGCAATGAGATCATCGGGAACCCGGTCGAAGCCAAATACGGCATCAGCCATGACCAGGTCTTGGACGCATACCGCAAGGCCCGCGATCTGGGCGCCCGGCGTTTCGGTCTGCACACCATGATTGTTTCTAACGAACTCAACTATAAATATAAGATCAAGACCACGCGTATGCTGCTGGAAATTGTCGAAATGGTCCAGGCCGCGCTGGATATCCGCTTCGAGTTCATTAACTTCGGCGGCGGATTCGGGATTCCCTACACACCCGAGGCCACCCCCCTGGACCTGGGAGCCATGGCAGCGGAAATTACCGCCCTCTTCGCAGATTTTGAAAAACGCAACGGTTACGTCCCGGACCTGCTCATGGAAAGCGGCCGGTATATGACCGGTCCCCACGGCGCCTTGGTCGTGACGGCTATCAACCACAAGGATATCTACCGCAAGTACATCGGCGTGGATGCCTGTATGACCGCCCTCATGCGCCCAGGGATGTATGGGGCCTATCACCACATAACGGTACACGGCGAACCCACGGAGATCGCTTCCGCGACCGAGGTCGTGGATGTGGTGGGTTCGCTGTGCGAGAACAATGATAAGTTTGCCATCCAGCGTGAGCTGCCTGCTATTGTAGACGGCGATGTCCTGCTGATTCACGACACGGGTGCCCATGGTCAGTCCATGGGATTCAACTACAACGGCAAACTCAAGCCCCAGGAGCTGCTCCTGCGCCCGGACGGCAGGGTCGAACTCATCCGGCGGGCGGAAACCGTACAAGATTATTTCGCGACCTTGAATTTTGCACCAAATGTTTGGATACCCTAGACTTGGCATTGACCAACGACCCGATGCTACGCTGGAGAGAAACCATGGCCGGCAATGAGATCAAAGCGGTTTTTTTCGACTTTGACAGCACCCTGACCTCGCCGGGCGCCCTCGATTTTCCAGAAATCAAACGGGCCATCGGCTGCCCGCCGGAAATTCCGATTCTTGAGTTTATCGACAGCCTGGATAGCGAAACAGCCAAGGATCGCGCCAGGAACATTCTGGATGACTATGAAATCGAGGCCGCCGCGGCCTCCCGTCCGGCCGAAGGCTGCGAGCAACTGTTGCAAAAGCTGAAGGCGCGTGGCGTGCAGATCGGCATCGTCAGCCGCAACAGCCTCAGGAGCATTGCCCGGGCCTTCGAGAACTTCACCGACTTCCGGATGGACGCTTTCGACGTCATCATTTCACGCGACAGCCCGGCGGCGGTGAAGCCCTCCCCGGAAGGTGTGCTGCTGGCCGCGCGGTACTTGGCGTTGCCGCCGGAGCGGACGATGATGGTCGGCGACTATATATTCGACCTGCGGGCCGGACGCGCCGCGGGGGCCTACACCGTCCTGCTGGATATCGGTGACTTTCGCAGCGAGTGGCTGGGGGAGTATGATTTTGCCATCGATGCCCTGGATCAACTACCTCGGATCATCGACCTGGGCAAACCCTTGCCCCCTGGAAAACTGCCCAATCACATCCTGGAATCATTTATCGATACCGTTGAATTAACGGACCCCGCTATCATTATCGGACCGGGAGTCGGCGAGGACACGGCGGCCCTGGACATTACCGGCCAGGAGGTGCTGATCCTGAAATCGGACCCAATCACCTTCGTGGCCCAAGATGCCGGATATTATGCGGTGGTGATCAACGCCAATGACATTGCCACCTCAGGGGCCCGCCCGCGCTGGATGTTGGCCACTTTGCTGTTTCCGCCCGCCACTACGGCCTTGCAGATTCAGCGCACCCTGCTTGCCATCCGGGATGTCTGCAAGAACCTGGATATCAGCCTTTGCGGCGGTCATACAGAAATCACCGATGCCGTCACCCGCCCGGTTATAACCGGCATGATGGCCGGTCTCGTGAACCGGGCCGACCTCCTGGAAAAAGGCAATATGCGACCGGGCGACCGGGTCCTGTTGACCAAACGGGTGGCGGTTGAAGGCACAGCCATCCTGGCGGTCGAATTTGAAGAGCGCTTGATTGAACAGGGCATTGCTCGCAAAACAATTCAAGCGGGTGCCGCGCTGTCAAACTGTCTGAGTATATTACCTGAAGCCGAACTGGCCGCCGCTCATCCCGGTGCTGTTGCCCTGCACGATGTGACTGAAGGTGGCCTGTCCACCGCCCTTTTTGAACTGAGCTGCGCGGCTGGATATCGTTTGAAAATGAATATGGATACCATCCCGATTTATGCCGAAACCCGCCTGCTGTGCCGGGCGCTGGGCCTGAACCCCCTGGGCCTGATCGGCTCGGGCAGCTTGCTCATTGCCTGTCGCCCGTCAAGCACGGCAGCCCTTATGCAGCGCCTGGAAGCGGCTGATATCGAGGTTGCCTGTATCGGCGAGGTAACTGAAGAAGGCTGCGGTATCGATGCCTGGGAGGGCAGCCGGCCCGTAAGTTGGCCAACCTTTGAGGTAGATGAATTGGCCCGCCTATTTCAGTAGGGCGTATGGATCTAAAAGCAGTTTTTTAAAATATGTTCCGATTGATCCATCCAGTCATTCTAAGGAGTGAAACGACGAAGAATCCCTTACGATGAAAGATCACCTAAACATGTGGGGGACTCTTCGCTCCGCTCAGAGTGACAGAACATATTTATGAAAATCGCTATAGAGAGAGTCACTGGACTGCAGGTTTCGTAGCAGGGGAATTAAAAGAAAACCGGCGGCGGCCATTGGCACGCTGCCGGTTTTGTTGGTTATCATAACAGCGGTTAGTTCTTTTCGATACCCCGGCTGAAGACTTCAAAGGCTATCTTGAGGGTGTCTTTAAGGTAATCCTTTTCCTCGTTAAAGATCTTCTTGCTGGTAGTCCAGAGAATAACCCCGGAAAAAAGGGCCCAGAATATATCAGCCATGGCTACCGGGTGCCGATCAATGAATAGCCCCGAATCGATACCCTGTTCAAAAATACGGGCTATCGCGCCGATGGACTTGCGGGATAATTCCTCGATTTCCGACATGAGTTTCGGCGAGAGATTTTTAAGGGTTTCACTGGACTGCAGGTGGAACATGTTTATCAGGATCAACGGGTCGAAGGCATACACATCGTACATGGCCTCCACCAGAGCATCCATTTTCTGCTCGGGCGCCAAGTCTTCCTTGTTTACGTGTTCAACCCTTATATGGAGATACTGAAGAATCCGCAGCGAAAGCGAGGCATACAGTTCCTCCTTGTTTTTGAAATAGAGATAGAGGGTCCCCGGGCTGAGTTCGGCCTCGTGGGCGATGTCTTCCATGGTCGCCTTATTGAAGCCTTTCTCGGAAAAGACCCTTTTTGCGGCCACAATGATCTGCTGCCGCCGCCTTTCTTTTTCCCGTTCTTTACGCTCTTGTATGCCCATCGATATATAGTCCCTGAATTTTATTTATTTGAAAAATGCGATTTAAAATTATTTTTTAAATATAATTAATATCTAAAATTTGGTCAAGTGAATTCTTTTAAACGGTTGTTAATAATACAGAATCCATTCGCAGGACACGAGACACCGGCCGATTTCGCCATCGGGTAAAAATAGGCATGCCGAAAAAAATGTCAACGCATTTACTGGTTTTTCATTCAGTTTTTATCGCAGGCTCAGTGGCAGGAGACAACCCAAAGCCATTTACCTGAAATTAAAGGACGATCTTTATAAATAGGAGGACAGGGGGGTTAAAAAAGGTGGCCCGCTTCTTTCATCACTTCAACGACTTCCTGGGTGATGGTGTCGACCGTTTCGGCATCCAGGCCAAGGCGTTTGACGGCGTCCAATTCCATGAATTCCTCGACTTCCTCGCCTCGGAAGATAAAATGACCCAATTTGTCGGCCAGGTGGTTGGCCAGGTTGGCAATCAGGACTTCCTGTAGGACATGATCGGTGTATTCCTCTTTCTCGGTCTGGGTTACAACTTTCTTAAATTGATCCGGATATTTCCAGCGCCGCATGAGTGAGCCGCCAAAACCGGCATGGATATCCCGGATGGCGTCCCGAACATCCTTCAGCTTGATCTTCTTATCCGAGGGCATGGCGTCAGAGATGGCTTTAATGAGCACCACCTTGCCGATATCATGAATGATCCCCATGAAAAAAAAGTTCTCGCCGCCGCCCAGGTTGAGCGCCTTTGAAATGCGCACGGCACTATGGGCACAGGCCAGGGAGTGCAGCCAGAGCCGTTCCATAAGTTCCCGGAACTGTGTGTTTTTTATCTTATAAAGGCCCTTGTTGGCAATCGCGATCACCAGGTTCCGCGTTTCGGCCTCACCCAGACGGGAGATGGCTGTGCGTACTGAGGTAATCTGTTCGAGGCCACGGTAATACGGTGAATTCGCAACTGATATCAAGCGTACCGAAATGACTGCATCCTTCTCGATGACCTTGGCGAGATCTTCCCCTTTGGAAATATCTCGCTTCATGACTTCCTCAACCTCCTGGACCACCTGGGGCAGAACCGGCAAATCGACCTTGCCCTGGCTGAACCGCTCCAGCACATCGGCAACAATTTCGGGTATGCTCTTCACTACATCAGGTTTCTTTTTGGCCAGCATCCCCGCTGATTTGACGTAAACCACGAATCGGTTCAAAAGTTCCCGATCGTATATGGCGCCCGCACCGGCCTGCAACTCGCGAATGGCTTCTTTCGGTTCACAGGCGGGTCGGTAGGGACGCTCCGACGTCAGGGCTACATAGCTGTCAACGATGGACAATATCCGGGCCCCCACCGGAATGTCCATCCCTTTGAGGCCATCGGGATAGCCGGTACCGTCAAAGGCTTCGTGATGATGCTTGATCATTGGCAGGACATCTTTCAAAATGGTCAGGTTGGATAGTATTTTTTCGGCAAATATCGGGTGCTGCCGGATAATGGCCATCTCGTCATCTTCAAGCCTTTCGGGCTTTTCGACAATCTCGCTCGGCATATACACCATCCCTATATCGTGTAACAGCCCCGCAAAATAGATTTTATCGATCTTGTCCTGGTGGGTCATTTTAAGTGTCTTGGAAAACCCGGCACACAGGTCGGCCACCTTTTGGGCTTTGCCCCGCATATACTGGTCCTTTTGCTCGATGACCGTGATCAGGGTTTCTACAAGTTCCATGAAAAAGGTGTTGATCTGTTTGGCGGCTACCTGACTCATCCGGACCTCATTAAAAATTCTGTTTGATAGTTCTTTATATCGGCACGATCCTGCTTTTCATGAACAAAAATTGTGGTCGAAACGCGATAAATACCTCAAAACTCGCCTCGGCTTAAAGTATTCGACGAAAAATGGCCTTAACTGGAACCAGGGGTGCATTGATAAGCTGCCGAAACTGTAGGTTCTTACGGTTGGCAGCGCTCTGTTTTGAAGGATATGCATGGGGTGGGCGCTTCAAACTCAAATTCGTTCTAATTTGAGAGCGTTGAGCTTAGGAGCAGGTCGAGTTGGGCATCCTTGGCAGCCCAGTGGGCGTTGATCCAAGCCTGGAAGCGCTGCCGGAAGGCCTGATCGTTGAAATAGTCCCCCCGAATTTCCTCAGCGATAGGTACCAATTTGACCTCAACCCGGATTTCGTGAATACGCCCGCAAATCAGATCCCAGAAAGAGCCCACACCCCGGGGGTAGGCGAGGGTCACATCCACGATGCCGTTCAGCTGGGCTCCCATGGCCGCCAGTACGAAGGCGATGCCGCCGGATTTGGGCCTTAGCAGGTGCTTATAGGGCGAGTTCTGCTTGCGGTGTTTGCCGAGGGTGAAGCGGGTACCTTCCATGAAGTTCATGATGGATACCGGAACAGTCTCAAATTTCTTACAGGCTTTGCGGGTAATCTCAATATCCTTGCCTTTGAGGTGTGGGTTCTGCTCCAGATAGGTACGGGAATACCGTTTCATAAAAGGAAAATCCAAAGCCCACCAGGCCAGACCCATCACCGGTACCCAGATGAGCTCCTTCTTCAAGAAAAATTTTAGAAAGGGAATCTTTCCGTGAAAAATTCGCTGCAATACCAGGATATCGACCCAGGATTGGTGGTTGGCCACCACCAGGTACCAGGCATCTGTGCTCACCCCCTCAATCCCGCGCACTTCCCACCGTGTACCGCCGACCAGGTTCAGGTTTAGATTGTTGACCGCGATCCAGTTGCCGGCCAGCCAGTTCAGAACCTTATCGCACCCCTTGCGCCAGAATTGAATTGGAAGGATCAGCTTCAGCAAAGCAGTGAGAAAAAGAGGAATCACCCAGAAGATCGTGTTCACCACGAATCCGGTGAAAGACAGCGCGCCTTTTAGTGGTCCGGGAATCATTCGCTGCATCTTGATGGATCTCCACCTTCCGGGGTTTCAACCAGCAAGCATCATAGAGGAAAAGTTGCTAGAAAACCCGCCCCGGCATTGTTTTTACAATATTTTTACAATCAAGTACAGACTCCAATGTCCCGTTCAGCAGGCCGAGTTGAAAGCCTTCATCGGTTGTAGCCCGAAAGAGGGGAACGTTGCCTCCGAAACCTGCCCCGTTTGGCCGTTGACTTGCCGAAATATATTGTTTAACAGAAGGTTACATGAAACAAACCCGCTGGTTATTTCACCCCATCACCGTATTCATTTTCAGCATCCTGGCCCTGGGACTGTCCCTGGCCCTTTACATCTACTGGTACATCGGTGTCAGCAGCGGTCTGCAGACCCTCGCGGACAGATTCAATATCGCTCCGGACCAGGTTTTGGAGCCGCGCGCCTGGCTGGTGATCCTAGTGCTGTCCATCCTGGTGGGGATCATCCTGATGGGCATTTTCACCATTTTTGTCTACAACCAGAAAACATTGCAGCTTTACCGGCTGCAGCACAACTTTATCAACAACTTCACCCATGAACTAAAGACACCGGTCACGTCCCTTAAACTCTTTCTGGAAACCATTTCCAAGCATGACCTCCCCCGTGAGGACCAGCTCAAGTATATGGCCTACATGCTGGCCGATGTGGAGCGCCTATCGGATCACATCAACCGGATTCTGAACCTGGCCCGCCTGGAAAGTAAAAGTTATCAAGCCATTTTTGAAAAAATCGATATTTCGGCCGCGGTGACGGAAATTGTGGATAACAACCGGCCGATTTTCGCAGACTGCGATATCCGGATCAGCAACCCGTCAAGGGCCCGTTGCATTTACCGCGTAGACCGGCTGCTGTTCGAGACGCTGGTCATGAACCTTTTAACCAATGCTATCCGGTATAACAACGCGGCGGTTCCTCGAATCGACATCCGCTTCCGGCAGGATAGACGTCACCTGACCATCCAGTTTGAGGATAACGGTATCGGAATCAATGCCAGGGAATCCAAGAAGATATTTCGCAAGTTCTACCAGGCGCGGCGCAGCGGCAGCGCCCTCGCCCGGGGCAGCGGACTGGGACTCAACCTTGTCCAGAGCATTGCCCGGCTGCACAAATGGCGGATCAGGGCCGCAGGCCGCACCGATACCAGGGGATCAATCTTCACCTTGATATTACCTGAAAAAACCAAAGTAACGGAAACAGCCTGAAATGATGAAAGTCGAAAAAAAACGCATACTGGTTATTGAGGATGAGGCCCACATCGCCGAGGGGATCAAGCTCAACCTTTCCCTCCAAGGCTACGCGGTCAAGATCGCCGGAGACGGGGTGTCCGGAATCGAATTCTGGAAAAACTGGCATCCGGATCTGATCGTACTCGACATCATGCTCCCGGGAATAGACGGTCTGTCGGTCTTGCAGAATATACGCCTGGAAGACGAACGCCTGCCCGTGTTGATTCTGTCGGCCAAGGCCGCGGACCGTGATCGCATTAAGGGCTTTTCCCTGGGCGTTGACGATTACCTGGCCAAGCCATTCAATCTCGAAGAGTTCCTCTTGAGGATTGAAAGACTATTGACCCGGGTTGCCTGGGAACATGAACAGACGGCCGGACCGGCAGCCGCCGAGGGTTTTGCTCCGGTCTATAAATTCGGAGGCAATCACATTGAGTTTGAAACCGGCACGGCCCACTGCCAGTCAGGCGACATCACGCTGACCGAACAGGAATTGAAATTGCTGAAACTATTTGTCATTCACCGCGGTAAACCGTTACCCCGCAAGAAAATTCTGGAGATCGGTTGGGGGTATACAGGCGGCATGACCACCCGCACCGTCGACAATTTTATTGTCCGCTTCCGGAAATATTTTGAGGAAAACCCCAAAAAGCCGATCCATTTCAAGAGCGTGCGATCAGTGGGTTATCGTTTTGATCCCTGATGCGGTCAATCATCCCGTCTACAGTACCAGCCTGAAAATTTTAGAGGTTCCCTAAGGTAGAGTCGGCAACCTCCCCCAACCCCTAGTGTCGAGGGATGGGAGCATTATTGCAGCCTAAAGATGACCTTCAGGTAGGCAGCTACCGCCTCAGTTGGCCCACATCATTAGAAAGTAAAAGCCGTTAAGGCAGAATCCGGTAAATTTTCATACAAATATCTCCCGGCAGAGAAGCTCCCCTCCCCTGGAGGGAGGGGGATAATACAATAAAGCAAGGAGATAGACCTTGATCTATTCCGATCGCTCCGGTTCGACCAGCCGGTCCAGGATCAGGCCGTGAAATCCGTGTCCGCCGGTGGAGATGAAATGCCAGCCAAGATGGGTCAGGCATTTTCCGCAGATAGCCACCCGCCAGAGGTAACCCGAGAACCAGGTAAATTCATCCGTGGCCGGGCCGATACTCCGGCAGCCGGGGGCCGTGTTAAAACAACCGATCTCATAAACAACCCCAACTGGATTGGCAAAGGTGTGCCGGTGGCTGCCATTCACCCACGTCCCTTCTTCCGGCGTGGCAATCATATGCCGGCACTGCCGGCAGAGGATATAGCGCTTGCCTTCGGTTTCAATCTCCTCCGGTTCCTCACCGGTATAGGATTCCGGCGGTGTATCCGGCCGGGCAGCCGGATCCTTAAAATAGATGGTTTGAAGATTCATTTTACGGTATAAGACCGGACTGATACACTTACTGTTCCATTATATGGGGAATCCGCAGACTGGCGCAGGAGCAGCCAATGATTACCCATAAACCTACAGCGTTTAGGTCGCCATGTCAAAATATGGCTCGCAAAATAGACAGGACAACCCCCTAGCCGGGGCACCGGACATTCCGTGGTTCACAGCCGCGGACTGGCGCCAGGCCAACCTGGCGCTGCAGCATCTGTGCACCCGGCACCAGACCGCGCTTGCCCCGGCGAGGATCACCGCCCGGAAACTCAAAAGCCACCTGGAGGCTCTGTACCCGCTATTGGACGACCTTTGCAACCAGACCTGCCGCGGCTGTGCGGAACCCTGCTGCCATGTGGCCACGGTGTGGTTCGATTTCCGGGACCTGGTATTCATGCACCTGAGCGAGCAGGCCATTACCGCCGCGCAGCTTTCCCGCAGTCCTGATGGGGCCTGCCGCTGCTGCGGCCCGACAGGGTGCCGCCTGCCCCGCCTGAGTCGGCCCTGGACCTGCGCCTGGTACTTGTGTCCGCCGCAGAAATTCCTGTTAGCTGAAATGCCGGCGGAGACCCTGGCCGGTTTTGAGCAAGCCATAGCCGCCATCAAGGCTCTTAGAAAGCGGATGGAGGCCGAGTTTATCGGCGTTACAATTTAATCCGCATCTTTTTGAAAAAAAGGCTTGACATACCACAATGTGGTATATAAGAATAGTCTTAACGGTAGGACTTCAGTCTCCATGTAATGCCGTTCACATCTCCCTTAGTGGCGGGTATCTTATTCCCCATAAGTTGCCCGCCTTTTTCTTTCTGGGCCCGGGCGGGATTTCGAAGACATGCCATCGCGATGGCCCGGCGTATCTGCATTTATTGACCGGAAGATCCTGCCTATCCGTCACCATTGAATTACCCGCAACAACAAAAAAGGCGTGGGGAATCTTTCAATCCACGCCTTGTCTAAGTCGAGAACAGCCGATTTATGTACACAGGTCTATAGAAGCTTCTGATGCGTTAACAAATCGCACAGTAAACGCACCCCGAAACCGGTGCCACCTGCCCGGCAATAGGGGCCGTCCTTCTTGGTATAGGCTACGCCGGCAATATCGATATGGGCCCAGCGGGTGTCACTCACAAATTCAGAAAGAAAAAGCGCGGCCGTGATGGCCCCGCCCCAGCGGCCGCTGCTCATGTTGGAAATATCGGCCAGGTCACTTTTCAACAGCTCTTTGTAATCATCCGGCAGCGGCAGACGCCAGCAGCGTTCGTGGGTTTTGTCGGCTGCCGTTAGAATCGCTTCCGCCAGTTCGTCGTCGGATGAAAAAACCGCCGCAATTTTTTCGCCCAGAGCGATCACGCAGGCCCCGGTAAGGGTCGCCAGGTCTACCATGGCCGCGGGTTTGTATTTTTTCACTGCCCAGGCCATGGCATCGATGAGGATCAAACGTCCCTCGGCATCGGTGTTGCCGATTTCGACGGTCTTTCCGGCATAGGACCGGACAATATCGCCGGGTCGGGTAGCGCTGCCCGAGGGCATATTCTCAACCAGCGGGAGCACGCCGACCACGCCCACTTTGGGTTTTAAATCGGCCACCGCCAGCAGGGTCCCGGCCACAGCCGCCGACCCGGCCATATCCATTTTCATGCCTTCCAGGCCACCCGATGTTTTCAAGTTGATTCCGCCGGTGTCAAAAGTCACCCCTTTGCCGACCAGGGCCACTGTTTTCTTCACTCCTCTAGGGCGATACTCCAGGACAACCAGACGCGGTTTGACCTGACTGCCCTGCCCTACCGCCAGCATGGCACCGAACTTTTCGCGCTTGAGGGCCTTTTCGTCCAACACCCGACAGTTAAGCCCTCTGGCCCGGGCAGTTTTGGTAATTTGACGCGCGAAGGCATCCGGCCGTTTGTCGTTGGCCGGTGTGCTGACCCACTCGCGGGCTTGGGTAACCGCAGCACAGATCTTTTCGATCCGGGCGGCTGCTCTGCGGTTTCCGGCCGCACTCCCCGGGGCGCCCAGAAAAGCAATTGTCTTCAGGGGCTTTTTCTTCTCTTTACTTTTATATTTGGAAAACATGTGGTTTGCCAGGCAGCCGCCTTCAATCAGGGCCTCCAAAGCAGCCCCCTCATCCAGCTTCAATCGCTTTGCGGCCGGCACCGCCACGGACACTTGCGTCAATTCACGGCCAATGCACGTTTTAGTCGCCCGCCCCATAAAGACGCGCAGCGTTTCCGCCATGACGTTGTCCGCTTTTCCCAAACCAAGAAACAGGACCCGTTCGCATTTTACCCGTCCCGGGTTGTAAAGGGTCAATTCTTCCTTGGCCTTACCCCGGAATTCCTTGACCGCCAGAGCCTTTTTCGCCAGGGCCGCAACTGTTCGATTGGCATGAATGTTTTTATCTTCGCAAACAGGGATGACCAATGTCTCTACTTTTGACTTTTGAATATCGACGAAACTGAATTTTATCATGGAAATCTCCTTGGAATTCTATCAACGTTACCGCTGCCGCAGGGGGCCCGGTTCAACAAAACCAGCCCTAACCTTAAGCTTAAACCTATATGGATCCATTACACGCGTCAAGCAGGAAGGCAGCTAGTAAACTGCTTGGCCACCCCTGGTGCCTCTGCCCTACTCGAAAGCATCGCATTTAGTAAAGAGCGGTAGTAGGATACTCCCGATACGCTGGAACACATAACGCACGCGGAGCTGATTGTTGAAGCCATCCCAAAAGCAGGTCTTGTTCAAGGCCCGGTCTTCGCCCTCCGGGCTATACCCGGCAAGCAAGGCGGCTGTAAAATTTAATCCGGCGTAATACAGATGGTATTTCGAGGAAAGCGGCAGAAGGTTGCACCTGGTGGCTTGAAAACCGGCACTCCGTGCTAATATTCGCGCCCAACGCTGAGGCCGTAAAAGGAGAGGTATCTGAGATGGCTTCTAATTGACCATTACTTGAACCTGCCCCGGATAGGTAATTGAGATTACTCCGCCCCAGTTGCAGAAGCACTTGGACGATTCACTCAGAGCGGGCATGTTGGCTACCAGGGTTCTGACAGCTCCGGGCACCCAGGGAGCAGCAATGACGGGTACACAGGGTGCCGGCGTGAACAGGACCGGTGGCGGCCTCTTGGTTGCAGGATTAGCGACAGAATTGCACATAGCAAAGGTCGGCAGGTTGACGACCGGTTTATTGTCCATGATGTTGGCCGCCGGCATATTGGCCGTGAGGTCCCGGTTGGCCGGCAATACTATCAGCGAGCACGGGGCGGTGCCGAAACTGCACAAGCACATTGCCCCCATTACCGTTTGAACCCCCACGGTACACCTCTCTTATCTGTTTGCATCCAGTGTCAAAACCGAGCGCGCCCCTTTGGCAAAAAGCCGCAGCGCAACGTCAGCATTACTTCAGAATCATTTTTATGCCATCTATTTTGGTTACGATAGCGGTGATGTTCCGCTTGGCTTCAAATTCCACGGCGGCGGCCTTGGCGGCTTCCAGTTCTTCAAAATCGCCTATCCGGACGGCACTCCAGGCATTGCCCTCGGTATCGGTATAGCGAAACACATAGGCTGGATAGTCGTAACCTCGCAGCTTTTGGGCGAACTTGATCGCATTGTTGTCGTTGAGAAAGGCACCGACCTGCACCGAATACTGCTTGGCTTCAGCGGCTACGATGAGTCCGCCGACATTGGCCGTCTCGTCCGCCTGGGCGGCAGGCGGCGCCACCGGGGTCTCTTTCGGCAAACTGAAAGTAACCCGGTAGGGGGTAGAATCGCTTGGCATAGCCTCCTCCTGCCCAATGGCTTGTCCGGCCGCGGCTTCCGTCCCGGTTTCCCTAGCCACCGAGTCCTTGTCCGGGGCAATCGTTTCCGGGGACTCGGCGAACATTTCAGGCTCTTCAACACCTGGTTCGGGTTCCACAGCGACTCGCTCAAGTTCCTCAGTGACCGGTTCAGGTTCCGCGGTAACCGGCTCCAGTTCTTCAGCGACCGGTTCAGGTTTCGCGGCAACCGGTTCTGGTTCTGCAGCAACTGGTTCAGGTTCCGCGGCAACCGGTTCAGGTTTTTCAGCAACTGGATCCGGTTCCGCGACAATCGGTTCCGGTTCTTCGGCGACCGGTTCCGGGGCTACGCCTCCTTGAGCTGGAATTTCTGCAGAGGCCTCATCCGCATCGGCCTTTACAAGTGCAGCCGGCAGCGCTATTTCAATTCGTTTGCCGTTTTCGTCCCGAACCATCATTAACGAGTCATAGTGAGTCAGGGTTACCGAGGTTCCCTCCAGCGCCCTGAATTCACGCGCGGCCAGAATGGCGTCGTCCACATCGTCAAAATCGCCGACCCGGACTGTATACCACATAGCCCCTTTTGAATTGGGCCCGTGATATATGTAAGGCCGATGTCCTTTTTCAGCCAGGAATTCTTGTTGGGCCATAGCCCGAGCCAATGTTTTGAAGGCCCCCACCTGCACCGAGTAGAGCTTTTCAACCGGCGCTTCTACTATGGGCTCGGGTTCCGGCTCGGGCTGGGCTGCGACTTCTTCTTCGGGCTCTGGTACCGGCCGGGTTACCACCTGTGGCACCTGGATGGCCTCGGCCGGTGGTTTTGGCGGCGGCTCTACACTAAGCTTTTTCGCAATCGGCGGCTGTTCCGGTTCGGGCAGCCCCACCAGCGTTCCCGATAAATACCCGGCCGCAAAAACCAGAAATAGAAGCACCACAAACACGCTAACCAGAATCGTGGTCCTTTTTTGATCTAATGAAAACTCCTGGGTCATGGCAGTCTCGCTATCCTCTCAGGCCGCCGCCGCCTTCGGGCGTGTCAACGTCCACTTTCTTTTTACCCTGGATCCACCTTGAAAACCGCACCCACCACGAATCTTTCTTTTCATTGCCGCCCTGGTCATATTCGATTAGTTGCCCCACCTGCTTGCCTTTATGGTACCGTACCTTCTGCATCAGGGTACCATCCTGGTAATAGCGCCGAACTTCACCCTCCAGCAGGTTATCCTGGTAAGGTGCTCGTTCGCGGCGCGTTCCCGTTGGGAAGTACTCGACCCGGAGGCCGTGCTGCTTGCCCTCCTTATAGGGGGCCTTGACAAGCAGGTTACCATGGCTGTCATACCATTTGTTGACGCCGTGGTAAGCACCGTCCTTGTAGATTTCAGTACAGGTCAAGGTTTCGGCATCATTATAATAACGAGCTTTGCCGTGCATGAGATCGTCTTTATAGTAAAACTGGGCTCTGATACGCCCCTGGTCATAAAGGGTCATCTTGCCGTTCAGTTTTCCATTTATAAAATATGCTTTCTGGATGAGCTGCCCGGCGGCATCGTAAGCAAACAAGGGGCCGTTTAGAACACCTTTGGCAAAGAGGGCATTCTGGATCAAGGTCCCGTTGGAGTCGTAAATTTTGGATTCCCCGTTCAGGTCATCGCCCACAAACGTCGCTTCACAGCGATTTCCGGCTTCATCTTCGGTGATCCGCGTGATCGGGCCTTTTTCCTGCAATCCCCCTTCGGGAGCGACAGCGGCGGTCGCCTCACCGGCGCCCTCCTCCAGGGCGGCAACATCTTCCGGCACGGCCTCCTGTTCACCCGGCACCAGGGCTGCGGTCTTTTCGCCGGCAGCTGCCTGAGCGGTTGCCGGGTCCAGGACATCGGGCAATGTCGGCTGCTCGTCGCCATCACCGCTCGTCTTCAGTTCCGACGCCTGGCCGCCAGCTGGATTTTCTTGTTCTGGGGTCATCTCCAACACTCCTGCGGGTTGTTATCACGGTATGCTTAGTTTGCCTTTACAATACCGCCTTTAACCTCCGCCATACCACCGCCTTCGACCTTGGCCATGGCGTTGGCTTTGACCTCGACCATCGTGCCCTTGATAACCGCCTGCAACCCGGCATCATTGGTTACGTTCATATTACCTTTATTGGTCAGGTTCATGGTCGCTTTGTTGTCCAGATTCATCTTGGCCGTGTTGATAAGATCCATCCCGGCATCGTTGGTTAGTTTCATCTTGGACTTGTTGGTCAGGTCTTTACCGGCATCGTTGGTCAGGTTCATTTTGGCCGTGTTGGTCATATCGGCTCCGGCACTGGTGTCAAATGACTTGCCGGATTTAATTGTAATCGTGCCGCTCACGTCAATCTCGAGGTTGCCATCCACCTTCAACGTATAGTTTTTGGCTACATTTTGCGTAAAGCCGGCCTCGTTGGTGTGTTCCTCCTCACCGGCTACTTTCAGCGTCCGGGTACCGGTTTTCACCGTATAGGTTTCATCCCCCTCCGACACCTCCATGGTCCGGTTACCCTTTTCAACGGTTAGCGTTTCGTGGCCCTCCTTGATTGTGGTGGTACGATCCAGCGTGATCGTCGTTTCCTCATTGCCAATGACTTCCAGTTTGCGGTCATTCTCTACCTTGATATAGTGGTCTTTCTGGGCGTGTAGATAGAGTTCTTCGTTATCCTTGTTATCCTCAAAACGGATTTCATTCCCGGCCTCGCCCTCTTTGGAGGACCAGGTCAGGATGGTACTCTTGGTCTTCTCTCCGGGTAGGGTATATGGGACCGTCTGGGTGGCATTGTAGACCGATCCGATGATGAGCGGCTTGTCGGGGTTCCCATCGAGAAAACTGACCACCACTTCACTGCCGATGCGCGGAATGAACATCGTACCCCAATTTTTACCGGCCCACATCTGGGCGACCCGGATCCAACAGGAGCTGTTCTCATCCTTTTTGCCCTCATGGTCCCAGTGGAACTGTACTTTTATCCGCCCATACTCGTCTGGAAATATCTCTTCGCCGCTTTCACCCACCACAATGGCCGTCTGGGTCCCATAAATCTTGGGCCGTTTTACCCGCCGCAGGGGACGGAAGGGGACATCGTCCGGGAAAGCGACAAAACTGTTGAAGTATCGTTTGCTGGTAGCATGGATAAACAGACTTCGAAGCACATATTGCCTGTTTATTTCCGACCGGTAATGATCTTTCAACTGAAACTTGTATCCGCTTGTAAAAGCCCGGCAGTAGCTATCACCGCGCAGCACTTGGGATGTCACCTCATGGGCTTCGAGACGCCGTTTGATGATCTTGTCGCCGTCCTCGGTCTTGCTGAATCCGCCGGGGTATTCATAGATCTCGTAATCGCCGGCTAACTTCTTCCTGCTATCAACACTGATCTTGAGGTCGGTATCCGGAGTTTCAAAATGATAATCCTTGGCTGCGTATTTACTGGTAATCAACTGTTCTTCGAGCGTTACCGAGTCAATAAGAGTGTCATCTTTTATCGCCTTTTCAATTTTCACATAGCGGGCTCCCGGAAACCCGGGACAATCCTCGTGGGTGTCTGGGGTGTTCGCCAACACCAGGGTGTGTGTTTTTTCGGTATGCTCAAAGAAATACCAGATACCTTCGTCTTCCATCAACCGAGTGACAAAATCCAGGGCGGTCTCCTGGTATTGAACGCAGTATTCGCGCTGCGCAAACGATCTCTTGGTCTTGTCCTTGAAATCGGAAAACCCAAAATTTGAAAAAACGTCCTTGATAATTTCCAGTACTGTCTGGTTTTGAAAAATACGGGAATCCACCGTGAGAGAAAGCTGCCATAACCAGGGCCGGATTTCCGCAAAGTACGTGCTGTAATACTCGTCGCTGTCGCCTTGTTGAAAGCGCGTGATAACGCCATTGATATACTTGATTTTATCGTTGGCCTGCTCTATGGATACCGCCATATTGCTACCGATCATCTTGGCGAAATCGATTTCATCATCGGTAGATCGCAGCCGCAGCCGGTATCGGAACAGTGCTGAAATCATTTCTTCACCTTCGATTTCGGAAATCGAAAGATCGCCCGCGGCGCCGGGGGGAGGTAGAACCTTGAGATATCGTTTTTCTTCAGGCATTGAGTTTATCGTTTCCCATCAACGTTGGACAGATTAAAGCCGCTTGAGTAGCTCGCGCCACTTTTTGGACTTTTTGCCCGGTTTTTTCCTTAACCGTATGTTTTTTTTCAAGGCCGGCTTTTTTTCCGGGGTGGCCATAAGATCCTTTATGGACTCCGGCCGGTACCCGGCCGGTACCCGGCCGG
>Ga0136654_1000020_pt1 | contig 57508 bp, 56 predicted proteins | sample InaspJWI70metaG_FD_94865 | JGI IMG/M metagenome (GOLD analysis project Ga0136654, IMG submission 94865) | Marine gutless worms symbiont microbial communities from Oahu, Hawaii - Inanidrilus sp. 1 OAHU.JWI-70 metaG (version 2) | ecosystem: Host-associated > Annelida > Digestive system >... | reverse complement strand
TGCGTATCGTCCAGCAGGCTGTAAAAACTTCAAAGATCACTTGGAAAGACGTTACCTGGGATATGGACCCCATATCCGAGTACTTTATGCCTGCTGGAGCTTTTTAGAGAACCGAATTAAGGTTTAAGGGCGTATAAGGAAAAGTATGGCAGACATCGGCAAGATGAATATACTGGTCGTCAAACGAATGACGGGCGATGGAGCCCACCTGGACGGCGGTTCTTCCGGGAACATTCTGCTCCCACGCCGCAACATGCCCCAACGCTGTCAGCCGGGCGACCGGCTTGAGGTATTTGTCGATGTGGATCGGGACAAGCGTCTGCGGGCCACAATGCGAAAGCCGTATGTCACTGTCGGTCAGGTGGCCAGGCTGCGCGCCGTGGCTACGACAAAGTTCGGCGCTTATCTGGCTTGGGGCCTGGAAAACGATCTGTTTGTGCCTAATCGGGAACAGCGCGACCCCATAGAGAGGGGTCGGACATATATCGTGTATGTCTATCTGGATCAAAAAACCGGGCGCATCACGGCCTCCTCCAAACTGAACCGTTATCTTGGCCAAACCCCCCCGGATTACGACGAGGGTGAGGCGGTGGAGTTGTTGATCTACGCGCAAACGGACCTGGGCTACAAAGCGGTGGTGGATAACGCCCACTGGGGACTTCTCTATCACAATGAGGTCTTGCAGTCGCTTGAGCCGGGCCAGAGACTGAGCGGTTATATAAAGGCGGTTCGCGCCGATCTCAAGATCGACATCAGCCTGCGGCAGACCGGGCACAAAGGGATCGACGTCCTTTCCAATACCATTTTAGCTACCCTGCAGGCCGAGGGCGGACGACTGTCCGTTTCCGACAAAAGCCCGGCGGAAGAGATTTATACCCTGTTCGGCGTCAGCAAGAAAAGATTCAAAAAAGCGGTCGGCGCCCTCTATAAAAGAAGACTGATCGTCGTTGACAAAAACGGTATCCGTTTTCCCAGAAAAGAACCGGGGCGGCAACCGTAATTCAAGGCCGGCCGGTGACAATCTATCCGCGGTGTTCCCTGGCTACGTTCCTCAGCCTGCAGCGTTGGCGGACTATGGTGCCGGATCAAACATAGGTAAATGATTCATAGGCCAGGCCGCATGTGCTATAGTGTCGGGTATAACCCTTCACCATGGGGTGCAACCCATGATCGTAGCAACCAACCAGCCTTATTTTGCCCCCTATCCCGGCTTTTTTCTCAAAGCGTACCTGGCGGACTGTATCGTTATTTTGGATGAAGTTCAGTTTCCGCGGCGGACCACCTGGATCACACGCAATCGTCTCAAGAACGATCAGGGCACGCTGTGGCTGACAGTACCGGTACTCAAAAAAGGACTGGGATTCCAGAGGATCAGCGCAGTTAAAATTTGTTATGTTGAAAACTGGCCGCACAAATTCCGGCGCAGTTTCAGGCACGCCTACGCGCGGGCACCCTATCTGCAGAACTATCTGGGGGTGATGGAGCAGGCGCTGTCCCGGCAGCCGGAACACCTCCTGGATTTCAATCTGGAAATTATCAACGGCTTGATGGCCTATCTTGAAATCGACACCCGGGTCGTGCTGATGTCGGAGCTGGGTGCCAGCGGCAAAGGGACACCGCTGATCATTGATATCTGCAAGGCCCTGGGCGCCGACCGGTTCCTGGTGCAGTCTTCAGCGCGGGCCTATTACGATCCGGCCGTATTCGAGCAGGTCGGGATTGAACTCATTTCTTTCAGCAAGCCTCGGTATGTCTATCCCCAGCTATGGGGCGATTTTATCGAAAACCTTTCGGTTCTGGATTTGTTGTTTAATTGCGGACCGAAAGCGCCGGAGATAATCCTTGGTTAGAAACCATCCCCAAAATGCTTTCTTGTCCGGCATGGCTCTGCAAGCGAAGACGGAAGCCTGGAAGGCGTAGAGGGGACTTTGATCCAAAATGCCATTTTTTAAATGGTATCAGATATCGGCTAATATTCTTCCAGCAGTCTGATCAAACCTTCATCCCCATGCGGCGGTAAAATTCGGGTAACATGTCCTTTCTATAGGACGGGCACTCTTTGAGGACAGCCCGGGTAGCTTCTTTGGACAGCGGCCAGAATTCCGGTTTCCACGCGGCGATAATGTCATTGCTCTTGTTGGCGTAGCAAGAACAGCCCGGGACACAGAAATGGCGGCTGGTTTCTTCCCAGACTTCACGGATGGGACGTTCGAGGATGTTGCCAAATGACATCATTGTGAAATCGCAGGGACACAGGTTGCCCTGAGAGTCGATGAACATGTAATTGTAGCCGGCTCCGCAGCCATAGAACAAGGCACTCTCGAAATAGTCGTAGGCAAAGACGCCCGGATAGCCCGGGGTGCGGGTGCAGAGTTTCTGGATCTCGAAGATTGTAGCCACGTTTTCGGGGGTCAGCTTTTCTTCCGGCCGCGACGTCAGGTGGCCACTCAGAATTGGTGACGTCAGGCGCATGTCGTTGATGCCCAGTTCCCGGAAAAATTCGATGACCTTGAACAGCTCCGGTCGGTCATCTACCAGCTGCTTGTCCGGCACGAATGAGACCGCCACGTAAAACCCCTCCTCTTGGAACATCCGGATGGCACCCAGGGTTTGTTTGAAGATACCCTGCGTGCGCCGGCCGGCATCGTGCTTCTCGGCCGTGTAGTGGTCCAGGCTGAGGACCGGGATGACCAGACCGGCGTCTTTGAGGCGACGTACCCGATCGATGGTCAGCCCATAACCGGTCGTAAACATGATCGCCATGGAGCGGTCGTCCACTGCAGCGATAATCTCTTCAAGGTCCTTGCGCAGAAGCGGTTCGCCGCCGGTGAAGCCGATGACGCTGGCTCCCAGGGACTGTACTTCGGCGATGGCATTTTGGAGCTGTGCCAGGGTCATAACATCGCTTTTAGACCGGTCGGAAAAAGAGCAATGCCAGCAGTTGCAGGGACATTGCGGCGTGATGGCGAAATTGGTTACCACGGGATAGGGCTGGCCGGCGCCCACAGCGACGACACCTTTCAAAAACCGGTCATACGCACGGGAAGGATAGTAAGGCGTAAAGGTGTTGGTGAAGATCCGGTCACCCAGTTTCGTGAGCTTGCTTTCCTTGGAGACGTAATTGAGCGCCAGCTTCTGTTTCAGCGGCAGTCCCTTGAGCGCCGGGTTCATACCCATTTTCAAAGTGGTCCAGAGCCTCTTCAAACCGTACAACTGTTCGCCGTTCAATGCCGGCATCAGTACTCCCCCTATCCCATTGCCACGTGATTTTTCGTGAAGCGAGTGAAGTGAAACATTAAATCTAAAGTCCGGAAACAAAAATCTAAAATTAAGTCCTGAATCTGTCCGCGTTAGCCTGCCGGGCGGAGCCTCGTGCGAAGCCTGGTCGAACGAGCAAAGCGAGCGGGCGGCAAATTCTAAAGATGATGTTGATATAGGTTCTAGTATAGGGACTTTACTTCCGCCATCACAAACGAACTGCGGGTCGCCTTGACACCTTTTGTATTGAATACATCTTGCAGCACAACGTCTGAGTAATGCTGCATGTCCCGGGCCACAATCTCCAGCATGATATCCACGTCGCCCGACACCGCGAAAACGCTGACGACCCCGTCGATACCCGCCAGGGCGCGGGCCAGCTCTTCCCAGCCGGTATCCGTATCACGGACCACCCCGCAGTATGCCCGGACCGACAGCCCGAGTTTCTGGCGGTCCGTGAGGGCCCGATACCCGGTAATGACGCCTTCGCGTTCAAGGCGGGCAATGCGCCGGGAACAGCTCGAATGCGACAGGTTCACCAGTCCGGCTACATCGATGTTGGATAGCCGCCCGTTGGACTGCAGGGCGGCGATGATTTTGCGGTCGTAATCGTCTATTTTGGCCATGTGGATGCTTCCGGTTTAAATTTGGATTACATGGAGCGCGTTTGGCAAAAAATAGCGAATTTCTTCTATAATTGCAAGAAGTTCGAAGGATAGCTGTGATGTTGAAAACATTTTTCCATTCTTAGGCGGTCCATATTATGTTTCTGGAAGACCTGTTTTGCCGCGGATATTTGACAGATAGAGACCCCGGTCGGCATTATGAAATTGTTTGACAGCCACATTTTCGTGGATGACCACCTAAAGGGATTTTAGCTTTCTTGTTGATCGGAAGCAGGAAAACCAATAAAATTAATTCCATGTGGCGAAGGCTGCCTTAAACAATCAACTGACGGGAAATGTCATGCAAACGATACTCATTGCCGAAGACGATCGGGTTTTGTGCAGCAGAATCAAGAAAGCACTTTTGCGCATCAACACAGCGGTTGCGGTCCAAGAGGTGCACGATACCGAGGAGGCCATAGCGGTTTTGGCTAAAAAGACCGTGTCGCTTGTCATTACAGACATTCGAATGCCCAAAGGCGGTGGTTTGATGGTGATCGCATATTTAAATGCCTTTTTTCCGGACGTGCCGTGTTTCGTGATCACAGCCTACGGCACTTCGCGCCTCAGGGATAAATTACCGGAAGACTTGCTTCATTACTATGACAAACCATTTGATATTGAGAGTTTGGCGATGGCTGCCAGTGCGGCCCTGAGTAGAAAGAGAGGTGACGGATACTGCCAAGGTATCCACCTGCAGAATTTTGTCAATGTAGCGGCAGCTGACGGCGTAACGGCCACCATCACCGTCAGGCACCCTGAGCACGACCCATGCAAGCTCTTCCTCAAGGATGGGGAGCTGATACATGCTGTTTCTAAAAATGATCAGGGCGAGTCAGTGGCCATCTCAGCAATGTCCTGGGATATGCCGGAGTATTCGATCCAGTTCGGTATCCCCGCTAAGTTAAAGGGATCCATTAAAACACCCATAACAAACTTGCTCCGGATTGCTTGTGACTGTTTTGATATGAAAAAATGACACTACCGCAGCCAACAACACCCAACCCCCGATTTGATTCCGCAAAGGTGTTCTGATTCAGCAAAAACCACGGAAGTTTGAATAAGACTGTCCAATCCACTTATTTTAGGATTCGTTTGACAAGTCGAAATGACGACCTATTGTTTAACCATACTGTTAAATAACCCTGTGGTTAAATAATGGACGAACAAAAACTGACCTCCATATTTGGTGCCCTGGTGGACCCTACCCGACGAGCGATCATCAAGCGGCTTTCTATTGGGGAGGCTTCGGCCGGTGAACTGGCGGCGCCTTTCGGAATTTCCAAGCCGGCCATAAGCAAGCATTTAAAAGTATTGGAAAATGCCGATTTAATTGTACGCAAGAAAGATGCCCAGTGGCATCGCTTCCAGCTGCAATCCGAAACCCTGGATGTCGCCTCTGATTGGATAGCCAGATATCGTGAGTTCTGGGAGGACCGGCTGGAGGCCCTTGACGCTTGCCTCAAAACAAAGTGAATTATCATATAGGTGACACTATGAATATGCCCGCAACCAAAATCGAAGACTATACCCTGTCGCTTGACCGCGACTACAATGCCCCGCCGGAGAAAGTGTTCCAGGCCTGGACCGATCCAAATTTCATTACCAGCTGGTTCGGGCCGGATGGAGCTGAAGTCCACTCCGCCGAGATCGATCTGAATGTCGGTGGAGAGTACCGTCTAACGCTCAAAGAACCGGACGGCAGCGTGGCGGTCCTCCATGGCAAATACCGCGAGATAGACCCGCCCCATAAACTGTCTTTTACCTGGATATTGGATGGCCAGGCTTGCGAAGGCAGTGCCGGCCAGCACGCCGAGACAGTGGTGACCTTAGACTTCCAGGACCAGAACGGGGCAACCCGACTGGTCCTGACTCACGATTTTTTGCCCACGGCGGAATCCCGAGACAGCCACTTCATGGGTTGGACGGATTCGCTGGACAGCCTCGCAAAGCTGTTTGTTTAAGACGGCCTAAATAGATGGATCCTGGCGTACAATTTTCAGCCGGGATCCATTCTGCGTTTGACCTGCACGTTGAATATAGTTTAAGCTCATACTTACTCATCCAACCGAATTACCATAAAGCCGGAACATGATAATCACAAGGAGAACATAATGAATATTCTGGTGGGTTACGACCATTCCGGTGTCTCCGAAGCACTTTTAAAACTGGCCCGTGAACATGCCCTGGCTTTTAAAGCCCAAATCTGCTTGATGACTTCATTGGAGCAGGGTTCGACGCTGAAAAGTGAGGACGTCCAGAGAGCCGAAAGCAGGCTGGACAGAGTGATGGCCCTTTTTAAAGCCGATGGTATTCCCTGCGAGACCAAAGTTTCGGTAAGCTACCTGGGTGCCGGGGAAGATCTGGTCAAGTACGCCGATGAGAATGACGTGGATGAAATTATCATCGGGGTAAAGAGAAGGTCGAAAGTCGGCAAATTGATGTTTGGGTCCAACGCCCAATACGTGATTCTCAAGGCCGCATGCCCGGTTGTTTCCGTTAAATAAAAGCCCGGCGCCCGCGACACCATCCGGCAATCAAAAAGGATCGCTATATACTGCGCAGGCAGGCAAAATATAGTATTAATAACGAGTGGTTGTGCGCCATGCTGGTTGCCTGCGCAAACTGGGTCTTGACAGTCGGTAACGGGTGCCTATTCTGTGTTAAGAGGAGTTCAGATCCATCCCACCTCCTTTATGCTCTGAATTTCTCTTGTTCACGGGGTGGTTCCTGCCAGGGAACCGCCCTTATTGTTTTTAGGGCTATTTCTCGGGTCCAAAATATGTATTATTACAGGTCCTTAACCACGCTCGGCCCACTTGGCGAAATCAAACCGGAGGCAAGATGCATCACGTGATGATACACCCGGCTACCTACGACGATTGCCGAGTCGCTGTAGAACGGGCCTTCGAACTTTTTCCGCAGGATATGATGGGTAAAAAGGTCGTGATCAAGCCAAATGTCCTGCGGATGTCCACCCCCGATGAACATATTGTAACCCACCCGGCGGTCTTGCGGGCGGTGATTGCAAAGGTTGTCCAACTGAAGCCCCAGGAGATCGTTGTCGGCGATAATCCCGGATTGTTCAGTTATGGCGATAACGAGAAGGCCTTTGAAAAGACCGGACTGATGGAAGCGGCCGGGGAATATTACCGTAACCTGGGAGACTCCCCCCAACCAATAGCCTTTCAAGCTGATCTCATGGCGAAGGTTGGAATTTCCAGAGAAATCCTGGATGCGGACATCGTGATAAGCTTGCCCAAGTTTAAAACGCACGGCCTTACGGTTATGACCGGGGCCATCAAAAACAGCTACGGATTTTTGCCGGGTGCCCAGAAAGCCAGGCTGCATCGGATCGCCGGTACACCGGAACGCTTTCATGAGCTGATCGCAGAAGTGTTTCACCTGCGGGTTCCGGATCTGTTTATCATGGATGCGGTCGTGGGGATGGAGGGCAACGGCCCGGCCTCGCCGGATTTAAGGGAGATCGGGCAGATCCTGGCCGCCGATAACGCCGTGGCCCTGGACGGGGTCGTGGCGCGCATGATGGGGTTGGACCCGGGCCGCCTGCGCTTTCTGACAAAGGCCAGGGAGTTGGGCCTGGGGGATTTTGACGAGCATGAAATCCGCATTGACGGGGAGTTGCGGGTTGTCCCGGACTTTAAGCTACCGCCGCTAGGGGGCGAGGCCATCGCCTGTGATGCGACCGTTCAGGAGATCATCAAAGGCAAAACCCGGGTCAGGCCGGCCGCTGATCCCGACCTGTGTACAGCCTGCGGACTCTGCGGGGAGCACTGTCCGGTGGCGGCCATCACCATGGAAAACGATTTACCCGTGGCCGATGCGGAAACTTGCATTACCTGTTTCTGTTGCCAGGAGATCTGTCCCGAGAAGGCCATGACGCTCGACTGAGGCCCGGTGTTTCTGCAGTCCTAAAAACCTGGTCCTCAGGGCAATGCTTGCCCCGCCTTGCGGGAGTCAGAGATAACTGGCTATGCCGGGGTAGCTGTTTCAAGGTGTTTAGGCTGTAGGCCTTTAGCTGTTAGGCAGTGCCTATCCATGATTGGAAATCATAGATGGGGGCTGTTAGCTGTCGGCCTGAATCCGGCCATGCTGGCAAAGCGTTTCTTGGTTGCTCGTCCCTTAAAGGGGCAAACCAAAGCCTGGTCCTACGGGCCAGGATTCTTTACAAAAGATAGCATGGTTTGTAATCCAGTCTAGACAGGAGTCCCAATACCAGTGATGCGACTTTTACTGATTGCACTTGTTCTGGTTTTCATTGCACTGCCTTGTCAAGCCAAGATCTACAACTATAAAAAAGACGGGGTTTGGGTTTTTACAGACTCACCTCCTGAGGACAAGGTCGGGGAAAGTGAAACCATCGAAGAGATCGGGCGGCCCGCGCCCCGCTCAAAAACCGGCGGCACCCAGTTACTTCAGAATTACCCGCGGCGTTCACCCGTTGAGGCCGCCACGGCCGCCACTGTGGCCGTCAAAGGGGGCTTGGGTTACGGCAGCGGGTTTTTCGTTTCAACGGATGGCTATATCCTCACGAACAAGCATGTTATTCGGACAACCAAACACCAGGAAAAGCAGGAGAGTCAGGTGTTCAATAGGGTGGATGGCCGCATCGCAACCTTGCAGAAGCAGTTCACCGCGGAAAAAACCAGGTTGGACAGTTATGCGGCCGATCTGAAGCAGCTTAAAAGCCTTGCGGACCGTGAGCGCGACAGTGGGCGGAAGCGGTCCTACAAATCGGAATATACCTATCGGCTCAAAAAATATGAAACCTGGAAGACAGATTACAATCAGCGACGCAAGAAATTCGATGCCCAGAAGCGGGAGTACCGCTATAAGCGGGCAGACTACAGGTATAAAAAGTCCGTAGCCAACCTCTCCCAGAGCTTTGCCATTATCCTGGCGGATAAGACCGAGCTGAATGCCCGCCTGGTAGCGATCAGTTCAACACATGATCTGGCACTATTGAAACTGGACGGTTACAAAACACCGGCTTTGCAACAGTTCAATTCGCACGCACTGGTTCCCGGTGGGCCGCTATATGCCATTGGGAGTCCGGCCCGGCTGAACAACTCGGTTACCGCGGGGATTTTTTCGGGATATGAAAAGGGATTTGTACAGACGAATGCCCAGATCTATCCGGGCAACAGCGGTGGCCCCCTGGTGACCCAGACCGGGCGGGTGGTGGGCATCAACACCTTCAAGCAGCTCACCCGCAAATACGAGGGGCTGGGCTTTGCAATTCCTATCGAACGTGCCTACCAGGAGTTTAGCCGTTACCTGAAGTGATGACAAAAGCCAGCGGGCACCATAAGCAGTAAAAAGCCTTAAATGACCTTCATCCGCAGGCAGTTTCTATTCTCGCATCTATTGCTGTAGCGGGCGATCTTTGGGAGCAAGAGTATGATTGCTTTTTTCTGAGACCATTGCGTTGCACAAATTGCTGTGTCTTCACCTAAGAATGGCGCCAACGCCTTTGTTCCGGCATTTATGATCTGTTTATATATTTTACTACGGCCAACCACTGGACAATCTGGGTTCCGCTTTGGGAAGACCGATAATCTTGCAGCCTTTTCTTGACAAATCTTTCTTTGCTAAAGTATTGTATCTAAAAGAGAATTGGAGTATATTGAATACCGGCTGCAAAAAATCTCCACTACGCCTTCGGATAACATACGACGCGGTGATACTCGACATCAGTTGCGTCTAGCGAGCGAAATAGTGAAAGATCTGACAATTTCGAAAACCGGTGCCATTACACACCCGCCCGACACCACAGATCAGCACTTAATCAAGGATGCGTTACCATGACGATGCCGCTTGAAATTATTCAGGAAATCCAGAAGCGGTTGTTGGAAATCGAGACCTACCGGTCTCACCAACTTTACAAGGAGGCCCACACGCGCTGCCGAGAACTCTTGGGTTTCATCGAGAGAACCCCGGCGGTCACCCGCAAACAGGCCTTTCTGGTGAAACTTACTAAAAAGCTCGAGCAGATCGACGGTGAATTGAAAGCCTTCTTTGAATACTCCAAAACAGCGAAGATGACGCCCAAAGAACGGGAACTGGTTCGAAAATTGTTCACTACCGGCAAAGGCACAAAAGCGTCGGATGCGTTCGAGGAAGCGACGGCGCTGTTGGTATTCGGCCAGCGGACGGAGGCTTTGGAGGCGTTTAAAGCCTTGCTCACAGACGTCGACCAGCGGATTGCGGCGGCCAAGAGCATCCTACGCTGCCACCTGGGAGACGGCCAGGTTCAGGCCGCTGTCAACGAGTACCTGGAGTGGTTAAAAAATGATGGACTGCCCCCCAAGGAATTGGATTCCGTTCGCGGTTTTCTACAGGCCGTGCTGACCAAAAAAGGCTACCGCCAGCAGCTGCCGGAACCGATGATTATCGAAGAGATCGAAGTGGAGCCGGAATCCGAAGAGGAAGACGGGGATCTGATTTCGATCCAGCTGCCGTATGTGGATAAACGTTTTCGCAGGAACAAGGTTCTCTTGGACGTCAATTTCCAAAGCGGGAACATGATCAATTGTATCCTTCCCAAATCCAAGGAAAACCTGGTCGGATTTTTCAAACCGAAATCCATTTTTCATGACGTCCGGATAAATAGCACCAATACTGCTATCAATGCTTCTATCCGGCTGGTTGAGGTGAGCAAAATCAGTGAAGGAGAGCAGGCCGGGAGCTACACAATTACCATGGAGGTCATGGAGGGGCGTTGAGTCGGAAATAATGATTCCGATAGCCCGTTACTGCCAGGCGCGGTCAATAGGGTGCGGCAAACCTGCCCGACACGCGCTTGAGTGGTTGTATCTTGCCGATAATTAAAGTATATTTCGTATATCCATCCAATGCTCAAAGAGCGCGGCTGCCTGGCACCCCTCCCACCAGAAAACCACATCTGGTTTTTAATTCGGGTAGCACCGCACCAGGTGACCATTATTTATAGATAGCATCCTGTTTTCAGGCCAAGCGATTCGCCCAACGACCCGAGGCAGTGTAATCATGACCGTGCCCGCAAAAATTCGCCAGGAGATTCAGAAGCGATTGCAGGAAATTGAGGCCTACCGGTCCCACTCACTGTTTAAAGAAGCCCGCGTTCGCTGTCAGGAACTGGCGGCCTTCATCAAGAAGACCCCGGACATTCCCAACAAAGAAAAATTATTGGGGCAACTGGTGAACAAGGTTAAAAAAATCGATGACGAGCTAAAGACATTCGACGACTTTTCATCTGGTGTCGAGATGTCTTCCCATGAGCAGACGGTTGTTAAGGAATTGTTCACCTCCGGTAAAAAGGGGGACGCCAAAACAGCATTTGAAACCGCTACCGCAATGCTGGTGTTCGGCCAATGGACACCGGCCTTGAAGGCGCTGCGGGAATTACTCGGTGATGACACCCACCGGGTTGCGGCCGCAAAAAGTATCATTCGATGTCACCTCGGGGCCAAACAATACCAGGCCGCCGTCAACGATTACCTGGCATGGTTCCAAGATGATAATTTTCCCAGACAGGCCCTGGATTCCGTGCGGGCCTTTCTCCAGGCGGCCCTCGAAAAAAAGGGGTTCAAGCAGAAACTCCCGGTCCCCATTATCATGGATGAAGTCGAGACGCAGGCGGAACTGGATGACGAACCGGAGGATTTCCTCTCGATCGTCATTACCTACGGCGAAGCCAGGCGCCTGGAGAAAAAGGAGGCTGTCCTCGATGTCAATTTTCAGAGCGGAATGCAAATTAACTGCATTGTGCCCTGGACCGAAACCGGTCTCATCGATTTTTTAAAACCGGGTACCGTCATCCCGGACGTTCAACTCAACGGGGTTGATATGATCACTTTTAGCTCGGTGCGCCTGAAAGAAGTCAGCAAAATTCGGGTGGGGCGCTTTGCCGGCGATACCACCATTACGTTGCTGGTCCTCGAAGATGACTGATTCCCTGTCAATTTCAGCCTGGTGACTAGAAAGATAGATCCCCGGAGATCAATATGAGAACATATGCGCTGCTTGTTGTGGCTTTAGTGATCTTTATGCCGGCTTGCTGCCCAATGGTGTCCATCAACCCCCTATCCGAGCCGGACGGAATTGACGAGCGGCTCTTTGGCGTCTGGCGGCCGGTTACCCCAGAGGGCGAACAGGTTTACCTGCATGTCGGCAAAGAATCCGATACTATTTTGGTCGCTTTGAGCGTCGAACACATGGATAGTGGTCGGCTCGATACGGCCCGGATGCCGTTCTTTCTGACCCGCACAAATAAAAACGACTACTGGAATATCCGCTACGAGGATCTGGAGGACAATCTGGCCAAGGGCTATGCCGGATTCTTTTTTATGAAATACACCTTGCCGGATGACGACACCCTGTTGGTGTACCAGCTTGATCGCAAGCCGATCATCGCCGCTATCAAGGCCGGGAAATTGAAGGGCCGGATTACCTACAAAGCCCAAAAGGTCCCTCCAGGGACGCGGCTTAAAACCCTGCCCACTGAAAAGAGCGTCGATTGTGTTACGATCACGGACAAATCTATGAACCTGCTGAATTTTTTAGAAACAGGCGACCACCAGACCCTCTTTCCGGAACCCATGCGGTTTATGCGGCACCACTCAAATCCCAATTGAACCCGACCGGAACTGGTCTTATTTCACTCCGGCCACCGCTTCGGCAATGTTGTAGCAGTAGTCGCCGACTTTCTCGAAATTCGTCAATATATTGATAAAAATGAGGCCCTGGTCCAGACCGCATTTCCCAGTGCGAATCCGATCCACGTGCCCCTGCCGCATGGTTTCCCGCATGGAATCGATGGTGTTTTCTATTTCTATGGCTTTTTCCATGAATCCCTCGGTGCCGTTTTGCATACCGGCGGTGACAAGTTCAATGAACGCCCTCACCTGGCCGGATATCTCCTTCAAATCAGCCTTGGCATAATCTGAAAATTCGAGCTTGTTCTCAATAATTCCCTCGATGGCCTGGGCGATGTTTTCGACCGAGTCACCGATGCGCTCAATATTATTGGTCATGCGCATCATGCTCGAAATTTCCCGTGCTTCGGTTTCGCTGATGTCGCTTTGATAGATTTTGGACAGGTAGGCCGTAATTTCGCGTTGCATGTCGTCCAGGTAATTTTCCACCCGCCGCCACTTGCGGAGCTTTTTATAATCGCGGTCTTCAAAACGTTGGATGGTTTCATCGAATGTCGTTTGGGCGGTCGCAGCCATCCTGACGATCTCACCCCGGGTTTCCGCCAAGGCTGCAATGGGTGTATCGACCAGGCGGTTGCCAAAGCCGGGCAATCGATACACTTCCATCGATTCCTCTTCTTTTGGAGACAGCATTACGGCCACCTTTATGAGCCAGGGCAGGAATATCAGGAAAATAACGGCATTGGCGACATTGAACATTGTGTGGCCATTGGCAATGTACCGGGCAACATTGACCACCTCGCCTGAGACCGTTTCCGAAACTGGACCCGCCCCCAAAGCCAGGGTGACCATTTCGACACTTTTTACGAATACTGGAAATATGAGTAGCATGATAAATACACCGATCACATTGAACATGGTGTGGGCCCGAGCGGCCCTATGCGAATTGATATTAGCCGAGCCGATGGTGGCCAGTTCAGCCGTGATGGTGGTGCCGATATTTTCACCCAGGACCAGGGCCATGGCGCCGGGAAACGTCAGCAGTCCCTGACTGGCGAGGGTCATGGTTAAGCCGATGGTAGCCGAAGAAGACTGCACCAGGATGGTCAGGCCCGCACCGACGATCACGCACAAAAGTAGACCGCCCACGGAACTCGGGTCGAATTTGGTAAAGAAGCTTAAAAACAGGGGATCGCTTTTAATGGGTGCCAGACCGGCTTTCATGACGACCATTCCGTAAAAAAGAAGACCGAATCCCAGAATAACATCGCCGATATAGCGCGTTTTTTTCTGCTGCGAAAAGTATTTCATGCCTACACCGATGGCGATGGCTGGCAAGGCCGCCTTGGTGAGTTTGAAGGCAATCAACTGGGCGGTAACGGTAGTGCCCACATTGGCGCCCAGGATCACCCCGACCGCTTGCTGCAGGGTCATGAGGCCGGCGGTAACAAAGCCAATCAGCATGACCGTGGTGGCGGATGATGACTGCACCAGGGCGGTGACCCCGGCTCCGGTTAGGCAGCCAATAATACGGTTGGAAGAAACGGCCCCCAGGATTGTTCGAATCCGCTGCCCGGCGGTCATCTGCAGACCTTCGGTCATCAATTTCATTCCCAGGATAAAAATCCCAAGTCCGCCAATGGTGGTAATGAAAATCTTTAGCATTCCGATGATTCCTTTTAAGTATTCTGGCTGGTACGTAAACAGCCTTTAACGTACTGGTATTGTTTCCCTTAGTTGCGTCAACCTTGATAATAAACAGGCCAGCAGACAGATTAATCCGTAAATTTACAATGGGTATGTTAGGAAATTATTAGAAAGGTAATAATTCTATAATTTTTTTATTGCGTCGCTCGGCTCACGGTCCATGATGGTTATCCCCGCAACCGGTTGGCATCCCGTTGCGTGAATAGGCGTCAGTCATGGTCTTTTAGGCCGTGTGCTTCCTTGAACGCGTGCCATTCATCGTGGTCTATCCGACTGTCACCGTTACCGTCTATGGCTTTAAAGACTTTTGGTTCGGCGTGGGGAAAATAGGTTTTAAATTCCTCCCAGCTCACCAGGTCATCACCATCGGCATCCATATCCCCGAAATGGGCTTTGAACGTTTTTGGATCCGGCATGGGAGTTTTGTGGTAGGAAGCCTTACCGGCACAGGCGGCCAGAAAGACCAGCATGGTCAGGGTTGTTAACAGTGCAATTTTTTTCATATCTTCACCATGTCAATATTCAGGATTAATCACAATTTTCTAAATTAAAGCGAGTACTGCTGATGTCAAGAGTGGCGAACCCAGTGCTGGCGTACCGTGTAAAGGTAGAAGGTGTTGGGCCGAGGCGCTTAAGTTTTTGGCGGCAGCAGTTCCCCGTGGGAGGTCATCACTTCCGGAATCAGGTTAAAATCCTGCTCGAAATTGTCGATCAGGTAGACCCGGTAACGATTGGGCGCGTGGCACCGTCGATCAACCTGCTGCCGGTTGAAATCTTCAGCAGCGATTTTTTTGAGGACCTGTTTTTCCAGTCGAACCACAGATGATTCTGCCCGTGCAGAGCCGCCCAAGAGATGCATGATCAGGGTCACGGTCACCAATATGCGGATACCACAACGGTGATTTTGAATTTTGTCCGGCCTGGAGCGCATATAACTTTCCGTTAACGATACACATGCAGAGCCTCCGGCCGGCACTGCGGCGGCGAGGGGTATTTCATTTCATTGTAATCCGACTTTTTCGATCAGGCAAACCAGGGTGAGAGACCACGCCGGCCGGTGCCCCCATTGACAACGATCGACCGCCACTTTACCTTTCAACATGCAGGGCGTCCGGATTACCCGGTCCGCCCGGAAGGAGCTGTTACCCGGGAGGTACACATGACAGCGCATGAGATTTCAGCCGACTTTCCTTATGAATCCAAGTTTCTCGACGTGCACGGATCGAAAATGCACTACATTGAAGCCGGCCGGGGAGAGCCATTTTTATTTCTCCATGGCAATCCCACATCATCCTATCTGTGGCGGAACATAATACCGCACCTGACCCGCCTGGGGCACTGCATCGCGCCCGATCTGATCGGCATGGGCCGCTCGGAAAAACCAAAGCTGCCATACCGCTTTTTCGATCACTACAGGTACATCGAAGGCTTCATCGATGCGCTTGATCTGAGGAACATCACCCTGGTGCTCCATGACTGGGGGTCGGCGCTCGGGTTTCATTATGCGATGCAGCACGAAGCAAACGTCAAAGCTATTGCTTTCATGGAGGCAATTTTAAAGCCGTTTACGTGGGCGGGATTCGCGGCGGACTACAAAATGGGTTTCAAGTTGATGCGCACACCGATCATCGGTTGGTTCATGATCAGTGTCATGAACGGCTTCAATAAGGGGATGCTGCCCAAGACGATTGTCAGAAAGTTGACTCCGGGGGAGATGGCGGTTTATGCTGCCCCGTATCCGTCGATCGGGAGCCGTAAACCCCTGCGGCAATGGCCCTGTGAAATTCCGATCGACGGACAACCGGCGGATGTGGATCAAGCGGTTCGGGCCTACAACCGCAAACTCCAGGAAAGCGAACTGCCGAAACTGCTACTCTATGCCCGGCCAGGGGCCATCATCGATGCGCAGGCGGTGTCCTGGTGCCGCCAGTCCCTGAAAAACCTGGTTACCGTTGATATCGGCCGGGGTATCCATTTCATACAGGAAGACAACCCGCATGATATCGGTGCCGCCGTGGCGACGTGGTACCAGGGTTTGGGCGGTAACGCATCTAATAATTCAACCGAATAAGGATAGATGTTAATGGAAGCATGTAAATTTATCGATTTTCTCGAGGTTTTAAAGCCTTGGCTGGACCGCGATTATATCCGTAAAGGATATCTGGGGAAGGACGGTACGTTTCGAATCTACTTCAGCGACGGTGGCGCAAAGCACTACGAAATTGACGATTGTTCGGAAGCCCGTTTAAAGGAGGTCTTCAACCTGATGACGGCTGCCGGTATCCCTGTTGAAAAAGACGGGTAGTACTTAAAGACCAAAGTTTAGCCGCCGAACAACGGTGACGCCACCATCGCCGGCCAACTTCAGCAGGACACCCTCGCCGGAGGAAACAGCCTCGCCGGTCAGGCCGGCGATGGTTACATAATGGGTCACCAGTACAATGAGGTGGCTATTTCTCGGCTGCTTGGACAAAAAGGTTCTGAGGGCCGACAGATTCGGCTCGCGATCCTGCGGGCGTTCATAGAACGAATTCAGAGCCGCCAATTCCTCAACCGGGCCAAGATCCATGAGACGGGCCGTCTCCAGGCAGCGGCACCACTGGCTGGAATAGATCCGGGCTGAAGAGATTCCGTTGGATCGCAGCCAACGCCCAACCGCCCCGGCCTGCACGCGACCCCGCACATCCAGGTTTCGTTGCGTGCTGCAATCACCGATTCTGAAATTTTTAGGGTCACCCGAACCCGGTGCCAGCGCATGCCTGACCATGATAACATGCCCTCTCGATGGGATGACGGCATGAGGATCATCTCCAGCCTTCACCGGGCTTACTGCGATCAACGGCAAACCTGCCAAGATAAACAACAAAGCGCGTAATTTCACTTTAACCTCTCCATTTCAAAGGATTACGTGATTACCCCGAGAACTATTGGGGGCTGGCCAAAGGTAACACGCCCGCAGGGCCTGTCAATGAGGGGCCATTCGAGATTCAAAGAGCTACCATGATAGGCTTATCCTACCACATCGAACCCAATGATTGCCCATTGTTATTGGAGACTTCCGACTTAGCTTGTTTTGTGGATACTGCTAACACTTTTATGTTCAATAAGTTAGGGAGAGGAATAGATGCTACGTCTGGGCTTGTGCTGCATTTTCCGGGAAGAACCGATAAAATTCCGCAAAACCACGGCCGCATACCTGCAGCGGTTGGAGCCTGCTGCCCGCCTCGTTTATATTTCTGAAATCGTGAATCACAACGCCGTGGCACTGCAGGCGGCACTCGGCTACTGCCGGGAAAACGGCATCGGCGCTTTTCGCATAAACAGCCAGATTCTGCCTCTCAAGACCCATCCCGAGGTTGGCTACGACATTGCCGATTTGCCCGGACATAACGATATCATCGCTGCGTTCAAGGCCTGCGGACGTTACAGCCGGACGCACGATATCCGCACCAGTTTTCACCCGGATCAGTTTATAGTTCTTTCTTCTCCGCGGCCGGAGGTGGTGCGCCGCTCGATTGCGGACCTGGCTTACCAGGCAGAGGTTGCCGATTGGGTGAACGCCGATGTGATCAACATTCATGCCGGGGGGGGCTATGGCGACAAAGCGGCAGCCCTGGGGCGACTCGAAGCGGTCATCGCACAATTGCCACCGGCGATTCGATCCCGGTTGACCCTGGAAAACGATGACCGCACCTATACACCCCGTGATCTTCTGCCCCTGTGCGAAGGGATCAACATTCCCATGGTGTACGATGTGCATCACCACCGCTGTCTCCCGGACGGACTGAGCGAGTCTGAAGTTACCGCCCGGGCAGTGGCACCCTGGGATCGCGAGCCGTTGTTCCACGTCTCAAGCCCGCTGGAAGGCTGGTCAGGCCCCAAACCCGGCCGGCACCATGATTTTATCAACCCAGAGGATGTGCCGGTTGATTGGCTGGATATGGATATCACCGTGGATGTTGAAGCCAAAGCCAAGGAAGTGGCGGTCCGCAGGTTGCTGGAGGAACTGAATTCCGGAAGTTGACAATTACGAAATAAGCGTCACCTTTGAGTACATGGCGATCCTGCCATACCTATTCTTTAATTTCGAAAACACGCCTACTCCCTATGGAGGTTAAAATGATATTAAGACTATTATCCATCTTGCTTGTTTTGGTTGCCGGGCTGGCACCCCATGCTGTCGCCGGGCATCACGAAGATGTCAAAATTACCGCAAACCAGGTGGCACCCGGGGTTTACATGGTAACCGGTAAAGGCGGGAATATCGGCCTGTTCATCGGTGAAGACGGGACCTTTCTAATCGATGACCAGTTTGCGCCGCTGACGGAAAAGATATTGGCCACTATCAAATCGGTTGGCGGAGAGCACCCCAGATTCCTGATCAATACCCACTACCACGGCGATCATACCGGCGGAAACGAGAAGCTCGGTAAAAAGGGCACCCTAATTTTTTCACACCACAATGTCCGCGAACGCCTCGAGGAAGGCTCGTATATCGCGGCCTTTAAAATGAAGCGGCCCGCGGTTAGCAAGGATGGTCTGCCGGTGGTAACCTTTTCCAAGAAAGTGAAATTTCATCTCAACGGGGATACGGTCCATGTTAAACATGTCCCCCATGCCCACACAGATGGGGATAGTTTCATATTCTTTGAAAAGGCCAATGTCATCCACGCCGGCGATTTCGTCTTCAATGGTATCTATCCTTTTATCGATGTGCACCACGGGGGCTCGTTGAAAGGTATGATCCGGGCGGTGGATAAAATTATGCGGATGTCCGACGACCAAACCAAAATCATCCCGGGCCATGGGCCCCTGGCGGATAAGAAGCAATTGTCAGAATATCGGGACATGCTCGCCACGGCCTACGAGCGCCTGCGCAAGCTGAAAGCGGAAGGCAAGAATGCCCAGGAGGCCGCGGCCACCGGCCCACTTGATGATCTGGAGGCGACCTGGGGTGACGGTATGTTCAATGGCGCCCGCTGGATCGAGATTATTTGGGCCGGGGTATAGACTGGAACCCATCTCAAAAAAGTCTTCTTGTCCGGGATAGCCTGCGACGACGACGGATTGGCCCAAACTCGGCGTCGGACGCTCATATCAAGTCCTCGAAATACTATAGTATCGCTCCGGGTTGATATTCGCGGCCGCCTTGATTTTGAGCCAAAATCCGTTTTTTGAGATAGGTTCCAGATACCTTTTGATATGACTTCTACACCACCCGGCCGACCTCGACGATCTTCATCGAATTCGTCACCCCGACAACCCCGTCGTGATCACCTTTGGTGATGATCGCCAGATCGCCCATCTGCAGCAATTCCTGGTTTTCCAGGGTTTGAATGGCCGCCCGCTTGATCTCTTCCGGTGGAGATTCGGTTACATCGAAGAAAAGCGGATAGACATTGCGATACAGGGTCATTTTTCCCAGGGAGGCCTCGTGGCGGCTTAAGCCGAAGATGGGGATGGCCGTGTTGATGCGAGACATCCACAGGGGGGTCGAACCCGATTCGGTCAGGGCCACGAGGACTTTGATGTCCAAGTGGTTGGCTGTGTACATGGCGGCCATGGAAATCGCTTCGTCCGCCCGTTTGAAACGCCTCTCGACGCGGTGGCCGGATACCTGGGTGGCGGGCTGCTTTTCAGCGGCCAGGCAGGCGCGAATGGCCGCGGCCAGCACTTTTTCCGGGTAGCTGCCCACCGCAGTTTCCCCGGAGAGCATGATCGCATCGGTACCGTCGAGGACGGCATTGGCCACATCAGAGATCTCGGCCCGGGTTGGAATTGGGTTTTCAATCATCGACTCCATCATCTGAGTGGCGGTGATGGCCGGTTTGTCCAGCCAGATGGCCCGTTCGATAATGTGCTTCTGGATGGCCGGTACTTCGGCATCGCCGATCTCTACACCCAGGTCGCACGGGCAACCATGACCCCGTCGGCGGCCTGGATGATTTCCTCGATCGCCGCCACAGCTTCCGCCCGTTCGATCTTGGCGATAATGCCGGCGGTTCCGCCCGCCGCGGACAGAACCCGGCGGGCTTCGTGAATATCCGCAGCCGAGCGTACGAAAGAAACGGCGATGAAGTCCACCGACATTCCGGCCGCGGCCCGAATGTCGGTGCGGTCTTTGTCCGTCAGGGCATCGGCGGAAAGGCCGCCGCCCTTGCGGTTGATCCCCTTGTTGTCGGACAGCAAGCCCCCGGTGACCACCAGACAGTCAACCCGGCCATCTACGATCCCGGTCACCTCGAGTTCTATGCGGCCATCGTCTAACAGGAGTATATCACCGGGGCCGACATCTGCGGCCAGTTGTTTGTAATCCACGCCGACCGCTTGCCGGTTGCCGTCCACCGAAGAAAGGGTGGTATCGAGGGCAAAAGTGGATCCGTTTTCTAGGGTCACCGGGCCATCTGAAAACCGGCCGATCCGGATTTTCGGTCCCTGGAGATCCGCCAGGACCCCGACATGGCGGCCGTGTTCCCGGGCGCAGACGCGCATTTTCTCTATGCGGCTTTGATGCTCGGCCAGATCCCCGTGGGAAAAATTGATACGGATCAAATCAAGACCGGCAGCGATCATTTCTTCACGGACCTCGGCCGGGTCGGTGGCCGGGCCGAGGGTGGCCATTATTTTCGTTCTGCGGAACATGTTATCAGCCTTATTGGGAACACATTACATAGCTATTATGTGAAAACACTCTGGGTATACCCTTTAACCATAAGATGTTAGCGCACCATTACAACCACGGAGCGATAAATAAACAATCATGGCGGTCCTAAAGCCCCTATGCTGTCGGCAGCGCAGCATGTTTCCCTCGCTCGTGCTTGACATCCACGGGGCGGCCCTTATTCCTTAAATTATGGTTTTAAAGTCCAGACTCCTGGCTGGCGCCAGGATCTTTTTAAGGTATAGCCCGCTATATCCTGCTTGATCCTAAGAACAAGGCTTTACCAGGCCGAATAACCGCGAGACAGCTGTTCATGCAGAAACCCGACGTTCCTAAAGCAAACGGATCTACCTATTTCCTGATGGCCACCGCCTGCCTGCTGTTGCTGCTGTCGTTTGGCTATCGATCGAGTTTCGGACTGTTTATCAGGCCCCTGACCGAAGCCAACGGCTGGGGGCGCGAGGCCATATCCATGGCCCTGGCCATTCAGAACCTCTTCTGGGGTATCGTGGCTGTGTTTGCCGGCGGCCTGGCCGACCGCTACGGCAACGTCCGGGTCCTGGTGGCCGGCACCTTGTTATATGCCGGGGGTATGGCCCTCATGGCCGGGGTTGAGAACATTTGGGTGCTACACAGTTCGGCCGGACTGCTGGTTGGGGCCGGCATTGCCGGCACTTCTTTCGGCATCGTGTTGCCGGCCATGGCCCGAGCGGTGGGTGAATCACGGCGCCAGCTGGCTCTGGGGCTGGGCACCGCGGCCGGTTCATTGGGCCAATTCGCGGTTGTGCCGATCGCCCAGCAGTTGATCAACAGTTACGGCTGGATTACGGCTTTGAACATCCTGGCGGCTTCGGCACTGACCATGGCCTTGTTGGCCATTCCCCTGGCACCGTATTCCGGAAAGGCGGAACTCCTGAATACCGCTAAAGACCAGTCGGTATCCGAAGCTTTGCGAGAAGCCTTGCGGCACCGCTCCTTTCTGCTGCTGGTGACCGGTTTCTTTGTCTGCGGTTTCCACGTGGCATTTATCACCGCCCACATGCCGGCTTTTCTAGCCGACAATGGGTTCGATGCCCGACTGGGGGCCTGGAGCATTTCCCTGATCGGCCTTTGCAATGTGGTCGGGGCTTTTCTTTCCGGTGTCTGGTCCGGGCGGGTCTTCAAACGAAACCTGCTGGTAGGGATTTACCTCGGGCGTGCCGTTGCCATTACCCTGTTTTTACTATTGCCGATGACCCTGCCGTCGGTCTTGATATTCAGCGCTGTGATGGGATTTTTATGGCTGGCCACGGTGCCGCCGACATCCGGGCTGGTGGCCGTGATGTTCGGAACCCGCTACATGGCCCTGTTATACGGCATTGTCTTTTTGGGCCATCAGATCGGCAGCTTCAGCGGTGTCTGGCTGGGCGGCTGGCTTTATGACCGCACCGGCAGCTACGATGGCGTCTGGTGGTTGGGAGTTGCTTTCGGGGTGATGGCCGCCATCGTTCATTGGCCCATTGAAGAGAAACCGGTCATGCGATTGGCCGGACAGACCGCCGGCAATTAGAAGCTATCACAAACGACGCAACCCCTTTGATCACGCAGAGGTGAGGCATGATAATCAAACAGCTGGAAATGGATCCTTATGACAACTTCTCCTACCTGGTAGGCTGTGATCAGACACACCAGGGCATGGTCATCGACCCGGGGCCCAATGTGGACTATATCATCGAGGAAGCTGACAAAGCCGGCCTTAAGATCAAGACCATTTTCAATACCCATGCACATGGGGATCACACTGCCGGTAACGGACGTCTGAAAGAATTGACCGGCGCCCGCATCATTATCCACGAAGCGGATACGCGCGGTTATCCTCAGGCGGACCATTTTATAGCCGCTGAAACTACCCTAACGCTTGGTGAAATCACTTTCGACGTCATCCACACACCCGGTCATACACCCGGAGGTGTCTGTCTTTATGCGGAGGGCAACCTCTTTACCGGTGATACCCTGTTCGTTGGTGACAGCGGCCGGACCGATCTCATGGGTGGCGATCGGCCCACCCTGGGCGCTTCCATTCGTCGCTTGATGCAGTTGCCCGACGATACCATTGTTTGGCCGGGCCATGATTACGGCCCGACGCCTTCATCTACCCTCGGATGGGAAAAACGCAACAATGTCAATGCCAAAGAGTATGGTTATTTCGTAGATTAGTGTAGCCTATCTTGATTTTCCAATCATTTCAAATCCCCAGATCACAGACCTTCTATCGATAGCATTGATTGGGGGGTTGACCCTACCAGATTACCCCAAAACAGGCCTCATTGCGCCTGGCAGACGCGGATTTAGATTGTAGCTATAGGAAACAACAACCCCGAGGCGGAGGTGCTATAATGAACGCGAATAAAACTGAAGATTACTGGGATGAAAATGACGATGGACACGTGGATACCCGCGAAGCAAATTTTGAATGTGAAAGCCCCGATCCGAACCTGGGCTGCGACCTGGGAATCGATGTAATGGGCTGATTCAAAAGGAGGTCGTTATGATAGGAACGTTACTTGCGATCGTTACGATCGGATATTTTATAAACAGCTGTATAAACAGATCGGATGGCAGCTGCCGGATTTAGACGGAAAGTTTCTATCCCGGCGAGCCGTTCATTTTTAAACCTATAAATAAGACATAACAAGGCAGGGCTGACAAGCGGGCCCTGCCTTTTATTGTGGCCAGCGGCCCTAACTGTTGAAGAGCCGATAACCGGAACGGATGTGAGTATGAAAAAGCCTGAGCATGCCCCGTTGACTGGAGGGCGAACCAAGAAAACCCATGATCCTCAGATAGGTGCGTGGTACCGGAACCTCAAGGGGCAGTTGCATAAACTCCAGCCTTTTCTGGTACCTGGTCGACTGGTCACGTTTCAACAGATCACGGCCGAAGAGAGCGACTTTTTTCAGATGCTGATAGGCTCCATCCGGATCCCGGGATCGGTCTGCGCGGTGTTTATTCCGCCGAGTGTCGTCCAGGCGGCGATGTGGTCCGATTCTAGCGATTCCATTGCGACGGGAAAAGGCGGTCTTTATGGTATTGCCCCGGATGCCGGCGCTGTTGTTGCGCAACGCTGTGGGTCGTTGCAGACAATCGTAAACGCGCTTTTTGCCTTTCCGCCCCTTCAACCGGGAATCGACGTGTATGACGACGGCAAGTTGCTGGCCGGTTATACCTATCAAGATCATCAGGCTTGCGCAGACGAACTGGCCGAAATCATGTCCATATACCTGCAATGAAAGCCGACCGGACCAAAATGCAGATGCAAAAAGAGCCTCAGGACGCCTTAAAAGTGCAAGGCGCGCTTTACGGATTGTTCATCGGCGACGCCCTGGCCATGCCGGTTCACTGGTATTATGATCGGCAAGCCCTGTTTCGGGATTATGGGCGGGTATCGAATTTTATGACCCCCAAGGCTGAACATCCGGACAGTATCCTCTGGCGCTCGAAATATACAGCGCCCAATTCAAAAGGGGAGATTCTACACGACCAGGAAACTTATTGGGGCCGGCCGAATGTCCATTATCATCAATTTCTCAAGGCTGGGGAAAACACACTCAATGTAAAACTCGCCCGTTTGCTGATGGATTCGATCAGTTCTCTTGAGGCCTACCGGGCTGGGGATTACTTGCAGCGATACATCGAGTATATGACCACACCCGGCGCACATCGAGATACATACATTGAAGAGAGCCACCGTAAATTCTTCGAAAACTATGCCCGGGGGCGACCCCCGGAAAAATGTGGCCGTGAGGAGAAGCACATTGGCGGCCTGGTCGGGATGGTCCCCATTTTGGTTCACTACCGGGGGCGTCCCGACCGTGCCCGGGAGGCGTCCCGGGAGCACCTGGCCTTGACCCACCCCGGTGAGCGGATGAGAATCGCTGCCGATCTATTTATCGATCTATTTGTGCAGGTATTGGGCGGCAGTTCACTGAAGCAGGCCATTTTTTCTGCAATTGATTCCCAGCGGAATCCGTTGCTGGGACACCCTTTCAGAAAGTGGGCCAAACTGCCTGCTGATGTGGTCGTCGGGCGTTTACTGAGTACCGCCTGTTACGTGGAGCACGCTGTCCCGGCGGTCATTTACCTGGCATGGAAGTATCATACCGATCCGGAAGAGATGCTGATTGTCAATACCATGCTGGGGGGCGATAATGCTGGTCGCGGGGCCCTTTTGGGGGCTCTGGCCGGCGCAGCCGGCGGTATGGCATCCTTTCCACCACGCTGGATCCGAGGTCTCGCAGAACCGCCGCCCTACTTTCTATCAAGGTAGCTGTCCACGATGTTTAGCGCCTGTGGTGGTTTTTTTGCCCGGATCAGGCTATACACGCGGCGACAATCCGACAGGGAAAGCTGCCCGACCCGCGCTAAAACCGACATTTCATGGGCAGCATGTGGGAAGTCTTCTTGGGAAGCGGATATCTCGTCTTTATGCTCAAGTTTGTGATACACCAGGCTTCGGGCGGCCAGTAGGTCTTCCCGGGAATCATGCGAATTTGGATGGAATATATAAATCAGCGTCAACAGATCGCCGGGTCCATAGAGGCGCTTGTTTACCCCTGGTGGGATTTTCGTCAGGTCCAGCAAAAATCTTGGTTGCACATCAAAATCGGTTCCCAAGCCCTCACGTAGATAGCGCCAGAGAGCGTAGTGCATCTGGCCGGCTTCAATAAAGGCCGAGGCGTGTTTCGGGACCACCTCAATCAGTTCTGCCGCCCGCAAACGGTCACGGAGTACAAAACGACGTGCATCCTGACGGGCAAACTTTTTTACGGTTTTAACCAGCTTGGAAAACGATCCACGGGCTGAGGCTTCATAAAATGCGAGCAAGGTACCTGTGGCGGCATGTTCCGCCAGATAGACACGGTGGCGGGGGGTGTCCGGTTGCAGATCAGCGGGGGACCCCCCGTCAGCGAAGAATTCGTGTATGTCTATCAAGTGGGCCAAATATGGCTCAACGGCCAGAATCTTTTTACCGTTTGCGTAAAGCTCCTTTAAGGCGGCCGCCATGCGGAAACTGAACTCGGGATACTCTGTATCCAGGGTCGCCACATAGTCCCCTACGGGAATTTCACCCCGCAGCATCCCGTTCAACTCCTGCGAAGGCGGTTCCTCCAGGAATATGGCCTCGTGTTCAGCCATCAGCGCGGCCGCGATCCGGACAACTTCGGGGCGATGGAGGGAAAGGGCGACGGTTACCCGCGGTTTTGGAAGGCGCGTCATCCTGTCAAGACCTGCATAAGAGCCGGCTACGCCATTAATTTCTTGCGGAAGCCATTGAGCTGCACAATGTGTTGACGTTCCTGATCGATAATTTCAAAAACCCTTTCCTGGCCAAGATTTGGCGGGACCAGATCCTTAAGGCCGAGGTAAAATAGGATAGACTCCTTTTCCAGGCCGATGGCGATTTCGATGATTTCGAGAATCGACTCCTGACCGGTGAGGGCATCGGCCGCAGAGGGACTGCCTTCACCACCGTGCATGTCGGCCATGGCCATCAGATACTGGGCAGAATCCCCCTGGGGATCGAACACAGTGGGCGTTTTTTCGGTGCTGGTCAGGCCGGCCTGCATTTTCTCAAATGTGCGTTGGTGGACATCTTCCATGGCAGCCAGTTTTTCGAGGGCTGTCCGGTTTTCATCGTCTGATTGAAATTCAGCCGCTTTGCGATAAAACCGGGCTCCGTTTTCTTCGATGCGAATGGCCAATTTGAACACTTCGTCAGCATTGAAATCGTACGGCATAGGGGCCTCCTGGATTGATTTTAAGTTATTCCATGAACTCGGTTTAAGCTGACATACTCGGCTGGCTTCGTCAAGACGTAGGTCCAGCGGCGTTGGTCTATAGAAGCCAAAGAAAGTTAAGGACGCTACCCGGTGTGATCAATAGCGATATCCAACAAAATTAACTTTTTTGCTTGACAAGAGACAGACTGACTCTTATTTTTGGTGACGCTACGTCTCTAATTAATTTTTGAAAGGAAAACCGATGGAAAATAGAAATCAATTCAAGACGGCTATGATCACGGGTGCCACCGGCTATGTGGCCGGTTGGATCGTTAAACGGCTTTTGGACGAAGGGTACACGGTGCACGCCCCGGTCCGGGATCCGGAAAATTCCGAAAAGCTCAAATACCTGAATACGCTCGCAGAAAATGCGCCGGGAGGCATTCGTTTCTTCAAAGCCGATTTGCTGGCGGAGGGATCATATGACGAAGCCATGCAGGGCTGCGAAGTGGTGTTTCATACCGCTTCTCCTTTTATGATGGCGGTAAACGATCCCCAAAAAGAGCTGATCGAGCCGGCGCAACTGGGTACCCGGAACGTTTTGGAATCCGCCAATCGGACCCCGACCGTCAAACGGGTGGTATTGACCAGTAGCTGTGCGGCCATCTACGGTGACAATGCCGACCTGGCCCAGACCACCAACGGTGTCTTTACCGAGGAAGACTGGAATCAGACGTCTTCCCTGGACCACCAGCCCTATTCCTACTCCAAAACCGTGGCTGAAAAAGAAGCCTGGAAAATCGCCGAGGCGCAGGATCGTTGGGACCTGGTCGTCATCAATCCTTCCCTGGTGATCGGCCCGGGTATCAACCCCCGGGGGACCTCGGAGAGCTTCAACCTGATCCGGCAGTTTGGAGATGGTACCATGAAGGCCGGGGTGCCGGACTGGGGGATGGGTGTCGTGGATGTCCGCGACCTAGCCGAGGCCCACTTTCGGGCTGCCGTCACACCGGAGGCCAAGGGCCGTCACATCACCTCCGGTCACAACTCCAGTTTTCCCGAGCTCGCCAAGGCCCTGCGCGACCACTACGGTGAGGCCTATCCGTTTCCGAAAAAAGCCCTGCCCAAGTGGCTGGTCTGGCTGGTGGGACCGATTATGGACAAGGGTATGACCCGTAAGATGGTCAGCCTGAACGTCAACCACGCCTGGCGGGCGGATAATTCCAAAAGCGTCAAAGAACTTGGGATGACCTATCGGCCGCTGGAGGAGTCGATTGTGGATTTTTTTGAGCAGATGGTAGAAAGCGGGTTGGTGCCGCCTGCGAAGCAATCTTAAAAAAGTCTTTTGATTCAATCTCTGCGTTGGATGCAATTATCAAATCCTCGAAATACTATCAGTATTCACCACGCAAGGCACTGGCTTCGCTGGCGCCTCCGGTTTGAGAATCGCAGCCGCCTTGACCTTGAACCAAAATCCAATTTTTAAGATTACTTCGGTGATAATGTGACTGTCGAGGTTAGGTAGAAAGCTGAAGAAAGCCTCCCTCCCTTGACGGGAGGGGTTGGGGGAGGGTGAACTACCCTGATGATGTGTTGTTCAATCAAAGTTCAGGATGAATCAGCTTCACCCCCACCCGGCCTCCCCCTTCAAGGGGGAGGAGCAAAACCGGTATCTACCGGGTATCATGATCCCGATGTGTGAGCGTCGAAAAAGATAAGGCAATTAAAGGAAAAAGATGACCTGGCAAAGAGCGCGGACCGATGAACAGAAACTGCAGCGGATTGAGGCGATCTTAGAGGCCACGGCGCGGCTTTATGAAGTTTCGAGTTTCGAGAGGATCACCTTGGCGGCCATCGCCCGGGAGGCGAATTTTACCCGGTCGAACCTTTACAAATACTTCCGTTCCAAAGAGGAGATCTTCTTCGAATTTCTAAAACAAGATGTCCGCCTGTGGCGTCGCGACCTGGTAGGTGACTATGCGAATATCGCTTCCTGCTCGGTGGAGACATTCGCAGATATCTGGGTAAAGGTGCTCATGCGGCACCAACGGCTGCTGCGGCTCGTCTCCGTGCTGTATGCCCACCTGGAGAAGAAGGCTTCCCGCGAGAGCCTGGTCGGGTTCAAAAAGATGGCCAGCCACGAATTCAGCCAGGTGTCTGCCCTCTTGTGTCGGCTCTTCCCGGACCTGCCCCGTGAGCAGGCCCTGACATTTTTACAGCAGCAGTTGGCGGCCTCCATCGGGCTATACACCATGACCGATCTGTCCGCGACCCAGCGACGGGTGCTGGAAATGCCCGAGTTCCAGCATTTTCAGCTCGATTTTGCAGACAGTTTTCGCACGGCCGTGACCTGTCTATTGAAGGGACTGCTGGGGTTATAACTGTGCCGACCGGTCGGGCTATGGCGCTTGTTTTTTGTCTGTGTGGTTGCTCCCCTTTGTTTCGCGATCATTGTCTGGGGAACGAGGCCGGATCAATTGCATGCATACCCTCGCCAGGTTTTCCCTTCTGGTCATGAAACCCGGCATCGAATTGCCGGCAGCACCCTCCGACATAAAGTGTCCTGTTTTTAACAATTCGTTTAACGCGATCTAGCGGCTTTTCCTGTAAAAGCACGGATTCTATTTATTTGTTGTAATAACAGCTTGATATGGATACAGTCCTATAGAGACGTGTTTCCCGGACCATGCTTTTTCCATTCCTAACTGAAATTAACGCTTACGTTCAAAACCAGATAGCCGATTTAATAGAAAGAAACTTGTACAGCAATGCGTCCGACCCTCCATGAGGGCGGTTATTTGGCGGGCACCTGTACAACGTGCCCGTCCGCATAATTGTAACCGGGAGAAATAGCCATGAAAATTCAATGCCAGGCATGTCAAACTGCGTTTAATGTGGATGCGGCCAAAGTACCGGAAGCAGGAATTAAAGTCGCTTGTAAACAATGCGGCGCTCCGCTGTCCATTACCAGGCAAGGGCTAGCTGGCGCCGAAAATGGCGTCGAGACAGCTCCGGCGCAGGTCCCGGAACCTGCGCCAGGTGGCGGGGGGGATCTTTCTTCCCAGGAAGCACGCTTGGGCGAGTTGATAGCCGCTGATGACCAGGACGGCGCTGCGGACCTGTTCCTTGAGATGATAAAGGCCTGCGCCCAGAGTGGAGACTTCGACGCAGCCGAGCGGCTCCATGCGCGCATGTACGATGAAACCCCCATGGCACTGAACACCACTATCGCAGCGGGGGAGGCCATTGAAGAATTGAAAAGTTGCTCGATCGATCCCGAGCACCTCGAACGTTGGGATGCGATATACACGGAGTTGGATCAGGAAGAGACCACCATCCTGTGCTTCGCCCTAAAAGAGGTTTCTTATCCCGCTGATGCAGTCATTTTTAAACAGGGGGATATTGATGGTCGGCTTTACCTGGTGGAAGAAGGTGAACTGAAAATGGTGTGTCCGGATCCAGAGGGCGAGGAGGACATCACGGTACAGGAAGTGCAGGCCGGCGATATTTTCGGTGCCGACCATTTTTTCTCTTTCTCCGTGTGTACCTATACGGCCGTCGTTGTTACGGATTGCCGGCTGAAATGTCTGGACAAGTCCAACCGGTTTAAGTGGATGGAGGCGCAGCCCAAGCTGGAGCATACGCTGCAGTCTTTCTGCAACACGCGGGCAAAGACCAGCGATCTCATCGTGCAGCCAGCGATCTCATCGTGCAGCAAGATATTGAAAGGCGAGGGGGTGACAGCCGGTCATCTCAGGTGATTGCCACGATTGAGGTGATCGACACGGGCAAGGCTGCCGACGATTGGTCCCGAAGTGTGCGGTTTACCGAAGTGTCGCCGGGGGGGGCCTGCCTGGAACTGAAACTCAACAAGCAGGTTGAGGCCGAAGCGCTTTTGGGGGAGGTTTTAAAAATAAGTTTCAAACTCCAAGTCGGCGGCGTTGAAAAACCTGTGAAAATGACGGCTCGGGTCGTGGCCATCAATTTTATGGCCTTCGGCGGTTGCGAGATGCACATCGAATTTACCAAAGAATTGAGCGAGAAAGCCCTGGCATTGTTTTAGTTTGCCTTACCAGACGCAGTCTTTCGGCGAGTCGTTGAGATCAGGGGTGCGGCCCGTAGGGGGCACCCCTGTTCGGTCGTGCCGATATTCACGCCTGATACTGTTCAGTAAAGTTTACCGCCGGTTTGATATTCTGGATCACATCGATGAGAATGCCGTTGGGGTCAGGGGTGATGAAATGGCGCTGGCCCCATTCTTCGGATTTGATATCCAGGGCCATGGGCAGGTCCCTGGCTTTTAGTTTTTTATACTCCCTATCTACATCCTCCACTTCGAAATTGATCAATACGCCCCGCGTCGGTTCCCGGAAGCCTTTCGGCACGCTGGGGTGGTGGTAATCGAGCAGGGCCAGTTCGAAATTGGCGTTTTGCCGCGAGCGCAGGCTCACATACCAATCGGCTTCAAAGGTGGTCTCGAAATCGAAGTGTTCCTTATAAAAATCGTGTGATTCCTGAATCTTATCTGTACATATCACCGGGTAGCTGGATGTGAGTTTCATGGGGCTTCCTCCTATATGGTTTTGATCGTATGTTAAAATTGTGATATACATACATACTGTATGTATAAATAAAAACTAATACATACAGTATGTATGTCAACTGTGTCGGAGGAAAAGGTGAAAAAAAATATTAGCCTCAGCAAAAAAGCGCAATCAGCGGCCACCATTCAAACCCTGCTGGCGGTGGCGATGCAGGAATTCAGCGAGAAAGGTTACGCCGGTGCATCCACAGAAGCCATCGTAAAAGAAGCCAAGGTTACGCGCGGCGCCCTGTATCACCACTTTAAAGGCAAAAAGGACCTGTTTTACGCGGTGTTCAAAGCGGCCCAGTTGGAAATCGGCAACCGGATCGAGGCGGATGCCGATGCGGCCGACGGTCCCTGGGGCGGGTTGATCTCCGGGTGCAAGGCTTTTTTAAAGGCTTGCTCGGACCCGGCCCTGCAGCAGATCGTGGTGATTGATGCCCCCGCTGTTTTAGACTGGAACACTTACCGCGCCGTGGACGAGAATCTACCCGGCAGCGGGTTGTCCCTATTGAAAGAGTGCTTGCAGGATTTGGTTGACCAGAAGATGATCAAACCCATCGCCGTGGATGCATTGGCCCATCTGCTTTCCGGGGCCATGGATGAAGCCGCGGTGTGGATTGCGCAATCAGAAAACCCATCAAAATCTCTGGCTGAAGCTCAACACACACTGATCGTGTTGATACAGAGCTTGAAAGTATGAACGCCAGGTAACTCCCGAAATGCTAAAGCCTCTGGATAAGGTAAACGAATACCGGTAAGCGACTTGCGTGCTTTATTTCAAAGAAGGTTTTCAGCAAGGCGGTCCCGTCCGGCTGTCCGGCATATGGCGAAAGGTAGACGGCCCCCTTGGGTGGCCGGATAGGTTCTACGCTGCTCAGCAGGTTGACAATCCGCTCATGATGCTTCTGCGAGAGGGGTGCCCCGATGAGAAAATTGGCCGTAATTTCAATGCTGGTGAAGGTCGCATTGAGGGCCAGCATCTTGGCAAAGGCGGCCTGAATGTCGGTCACCTCCAGCGGTTTGCCGATGTTGGCCAGGGTGCCCGCATCCAGTGACTCGAGCCCGATATTGATATGGGTAGTATAAGGCAGCCGGTCCAGGGCCTCGAAAAGCGCCCCCTTCGCTTTCAGAAGTGCACTGACACTCCCAAACATGAACAGCCTGGGATGACTGATGTTGGCATCGGCAAATCCAAATGCATCGAAGGCTTCTGCCGCTGCGGTGCAGATCCGTTCCTGGCCCGCGGCCAGGGCATCGTGATGACCCAGAAAAAGGGAATTTTGATTGGGGAGATCCTGGCCATAGAGAGCCTTCAGGTCCTCGATTTGGGCGCGAATACTTTCCAGCGGACGGGGGCGATAGGTACGGTCGGATTTGACGATACAAAAGTCGCAATGGTAAAGGCACCCGTCAGCGATGGTGAGCGGGATGACATCGTAATCCACATGACGGGTGTCCGGTGGCAAGACCGATATTTGGCCGCCGATAATGGTGTGCAGTCGCTTGGCATGGGCCAAAAGGGCGGTGTCATCATTGGCGGTGACACGATCCAGAAACGCATGGGCTCTTTTGGAAAATTTTTCCAGCGGCGCGGAGCGAATGTCTGCATATAGTTGGGCCCAGGCGGCCAGGGCGCCAGGCACGGCCGGATGGTCATAGGGGGTAAAATCGACGATGGCATTGCTCTGATACGCAAAGCAGGGCAGGTAGTACTCACCCAGCCAATCACGGATACCGTGCTGCCCAATCACCGCACCCACCGTGTAGTAAACCCAGTCATTGCCGGCAGTGCGTTTAAGCGCCTCGAAAGGATGGGGCCAGTCCGGCCGGAGCCCGCGGATAAACTTGATCTGGCCGTTCAGGTTGAAATGGAACTCAAAGTCGCGGGTTTGTATTTCGGCATACGTTCCAAAGCGGGTGGGGTGGCTGGTTTTCGCATATTTGCGGCTGCCTGATTTTTCGGCTGTGATGGAAAGGCTGCCCGGCCGAAACGATTGCATGGCCGGATTTATAAACGGGGCATCGGGCGGATTCATAGTGCCTATCCTGTTAGTTGAAAACAGGATCGCGGTCAAGACCGGCAACCGAATGTCGGGAGGTGGTTCCCAGTCGCAAGTTTGACGGTACCGGATTTCTCCGATATGTTGAACCCGTAAATTCGCGCATTTCTGGGTCAACGACAGCCATGCAAAAAAACACACTCATCAAACTTTCCGGGATCCTACCCCTGCGCATCTTCCTGCCGGTGGTCCTCACCATATTGCTTTTCTGGGGAACGATTTTTTTGGTGATCTTGCCCCGGGTCAATGAACGCCTGATGGACGGTAAACGTGAAGTTATCCGGGAACTGGTGGAATCGGCCTGGAGCAGTCTGGAAGGGTACGCCGCCCGGGTGAATTCCGGTGAATTGACCAGGCCGCAGGCCCAGGCACTGGCCATGGATCACATCCGGCGATCGCGCTACGGACCTGATGCCAAGGACTATTTCTGGATCAACGACATGCGGCCGCGGATGATCATGCATCCTTACCGCACGGATCTGGAAGGACAGGACGTGTCCGCGTTTGCCGATCCCAGTGGCAAACTGATTTTCGTCGAGTGCGTCAAAACCGTAGACTCGGCCGGGGCGGGCTACGTGGATTACCAGTGGCAGTGGCAGGATGATCCCAGCCGCATTGTGCCCAAGATATCATACGTCAAGGGTTTCAAGCCCTGGGGCTGGATCATCGGCACCGGTATCTACGTGGAAGATGTCAGGGCGGAAATCGCCGCCATCACAGGCACGCTGGCCTTGATCTGCCTGGGTATCCTGGCGCTGATAGTGGGGTTGTCGGCCTATGCGGTATTGCATGGGGCCCAAGTTACCCGGGAAAAGCAGCAGGCCATGGAAAAGGCCCGCCTGCGGCGGGAGCAGCTGTTCCAGGCCGCCAAAATGGTGTCCCTGGGAACGCTGGTCTCCGGGGTGGCCCACGAAATCAACAATCCCATCACCTCCATCATGCTCAACGCCCCCAACCTCAATAAAGTCTGGGATGCGACCCGGCCGGTATTGGATAAACACATGGACGCCGAGGGTGACTTTCCGGTAGCCGGCAGCAGTTATGCGCGGCTGCGGGATCGCGTGCCGCAGATACTGAAAAGCATCGATGACGACGCCCGGCGGGTGCGGGATATCGTCTCCGATTTAAAAGATTTTGCCCGGGAGAAACCGCCGGAGATGCGCGACCAGGTGGATATCAACGAGGTGGTGGAAAAGGCCATCGGGCTGGCCTCAAACCTCATCCGTAAATCCACCAAATACTTCTCGACGAATTATGCGCCCCAGGTACCGGCCTTCACCGGCAATGCCCAGCGCATTGAACAGGTGGTGATCAACCTGGTGGTCAATGCCTGCCAGGCGCTTACGGCCGATGACCAACAGCTATCAGTTGCCACCAGCTGGGATGACGGGGCCGGCCAGGTGATGGTCACGGTTCGCGACGCAGGCGCCGGAATTCCCACCGCGGTGGTACAACGCATCAAGGATCCTTTCTTTACCACGAAACGGGACGACGGTGGTACGGGGCTGGGGCTGGCCATATCCGACAAGATAGTGCAAGACCACGGCGGGACCCTTGAATTTGAATCCGAGCCGGGTCAAGGCACCACAGTGCGGGCAACCTTCTCCTGCAACCCGGCGCAGCGGCAAAATGCGGAGGTCGAACAACATGAGTAGTCTGCTGAAACAGGATCAACCCATTTTGATCGTGGATGATGAAGCCTCCATTCTGATGGCCATCGAGACCGCCCTGCAGATGGCCGGTTTTGCAAATACGCTGACCTGCCAGGACAGCCGGGAGGTGATGGACCGCCTGGCTGATCAATCTGTTGACGTCATGCTGCTGGATCTCAATATGCCCCATGTGGACGGCCACCGCCTTCTGGATACCGTCAGCCGGGAGCACCCGGATATACCGGTCATTATCGTTACCGGGGCTGTGGATGTGGAGACGGCCGTACGCTGCATTAAAGCCGGTGCGTTTGATTATATCCTCAAACCGGTGGAGGAGGATCGGCTGGTAACGGCCGTTAACCGAGCCCTGGCCTTCCAGGAGATCAAACAGGAGAACATCGCCCTGAGGCAGCGCATCCTGGACGATACGCTGGAACAGCCCGAGGCGTTCGAGCAGATTATCACCAGAAACAAGAAGATGCTGCTAATTTTCCAGTACATCGAATCCATCGCCCGGACCTCGCAACCGGTCTTGATCCGGGGTGAAACCGGTGTGGGCAAAGAGTTGATCGCCCGGACCCTCCACGAATTGAGTGGACTTAAAGGCAACTTCGTCGCTGTCAACGCCGCCGGTTTGGAGGACAACGTGTTCTCTGATACACTGTTCGGGCATGTGCGCGGGGCCTTTACCGGGGCAGATCAGAACCGCAGCGGTCTTATCGAACAGGCCGCCGGCGGTACCCTGTTCCTCGACGAGATCGGAGACCTGAGCCATGCATCCCAGGTCAAATTATTACGGCTGCTCCAGGAGGGAGAGTATTTTCCATTGGGATCGGACACACCCCGGATCAGCGACGCCCGCCTGGTAGCGGCTACCAACCAAAACCTGACCAATCTCCAGGAAGAGGGGCGTTTTAGAAAGGATTTAAGCTATCGCTTGCGCACCCACCGTATCTATATTCCACCCCTGCGGCGACGGCTGGATGATATCACCTTGTTGGTAAACCATTTTCTGGCCCAGGCTGCCCGCCAGCTGAAAAAGAACAAGCCCACGGTGCCCCGGGAGCTTTTCACCTTACTGAAAACCTATGCGTATCCGGGGAATATCCGCGAATTGCAATCGATGATTTTTGATGCCGTCAGCCAGCATAAATCCGGGGTCCTTTCCCTGGAGGCCTTTAAAACTCATCTGGGGCGCAATGGGTCCAGGGCAGCGATTGACCTCCCCGCTGAGCCTCTTAAAAGTCCAGCCACAATCTTCCCTGATCAGCTGCCGACAATTAAAGAGGCCACCCAGCAGCTCGTGGAAGAGGCCCTTAAGCGCAGCGGCGGCAACCAGTCCATTGCCGCCGGGATGCTGGGAATTTCCCAGCAGGCGCTGAGCAAGCGGTTGAAAAAGTTGAAATAGGCTGTCTGGAACCCCTACAAACTTGGTTGTACCCACAACTTTTGTTGTAAACCCCCTTATGCCGCTTAAATCTGGATAGATACCCGGATAATTCCTGCAAATCACCCGAAAGCACCAAACCTCACAACTTTGGTTGTTGGGCCTTCGAGTCTGACCCTCGATTGGTTTTTCAGTTTAAATATTAAACAATTCAGCAGGTTATAACGATTGCAGTTGGATGGTATGGCCTTTGCAGAATTGTATACCTGAATATCATTCATTTAATTGCGAAAAACCAAAGTTCGAGACTCATTTTTGATCAGCTTGTAAAAGGAGGATAGAGACCATGTCGGAAAGTTCTTCAGCCACTGCAACTGATTTTCCTGACCTCACCAATGAATTTCTCAACTCCCTGGCCTCGGTTCGTTCTCTTTCGGAAATATTGCGGGACCATCCCGGTATCGACGGTCGTCAGAAGCAGCGCTTTATCGATATCATTCTGACCGAAACGAAACGCATGGCGACAATGGTGACAGAACTGCCGCACGTGCCCACATCGACCTGAAGATCAAGGAGACTACCTGATGAAGATCAGAGTAACGGAACCACAGCAGATCATCCGATCAATTAACGAAGTGCTGGCTTCGCCGGCGCCCCGAAAAAATTATACACCTTCAAGGAGACCCGTCATGCAGGATATCAAAAACAGAGGTTGGAGCGTTACCATGGCCGGATTGGGAATCAATCTGGCGCTGGGTATTCTATACACCTGGAGTATCTTCAAACAGGCCATCAAAGAGTCCGTCCAGGCCGCGGATGGCCGGTTTAACTGGGACATCGCGGCTTTAAACGACCCCTTCGCCGTCTGCTGTTTGATGTTTACCGTGGCCATGATCTTTGCCGGCCGGATCCAGGACAAGCTCAGTCCGCGCGTGACGGCTATCATCGGTGGCATCCTCACCGGGGTCGGGCTGATGGTGATTTCCCAGTCCAATGCCCTGAGTGCCTGGATACTCGGTTTTGGTGTCCTTACCGGCCTGGGCCTGGGATTCGGATATGCTTCGGCCACCCCGCCGGCCATCAAGTGGTTCCCGGGTTCTAAAACCGGGCTGATCGCCGGGCTCGTCGTGGCTGGATTCGGATTGGCCTCCGTCTACATTGCACCCCTGGCCAATTACCTGATTGCCCAGTTCGGACTTAGCCAGGCCATGCTGATCTTTGGAACGGCTTTCCTGGTAGTTGTGTGCGTGCTGGCCACGCTGCTGGTCAATCCACCGGCCGACTACGTGCCCGCCGAGACAAAACCCAAAACGGGTGCACCGGCTGCCAAACCGGCCAAGCTGATTGATTTCTCACCCCTGGAAACATTGCAGACCGGGGCCTTTTACAAGCTGTGGTTCATGTACTTTGTCGGCTCAGGGGCAGCCCTGATCATCATCGGCGGTGTGGCCGGGATGGCCAAACAGAGCATGGGGGACCTGGCCTGGATCGTGGTGGCCCTCATGGCCGTGGGCAACGCCAGCGGGCGGATCGTAGCCGGCGTCCTGTCCGACAAGATCGGCCGGACCCAGACATTGCTGATCATGATGACCGCCCAGGCGGCCGTTATCTTTTCCTTGCTTTTCATCGGCGAAAGCCAGGCCGTGCTGCTGGTGACGGCAGCCACGCTGGTAGGTTTCAATTACGGCACCAACCTGTCTTTGTTTCCGTCGGCCACCAAGGATTACTTCGGCCTGAAGAATTTTGGTATCAACTATGGGCTGGTATTTTCCGCCTGGGGCGTGGGTGGATTCATTTTCCCACGGGTCTCCCAGATGATCGTCGCCCAGACCGGCACCATGAACAGCGCCTATATCCTCTGCAGCATCCTGCTGATGGTCAGTGCGCTGATCTCCATGCTGACCAAAGCCCCGGCCGAGCTGCCGACCGGCAATTCCTGGATCGGCCGGATTGGTCAGGCGTTTGCCATGGCCCGCCGGTAACGGCTGGAAATATACATGCGCGCCCACTACATTTAGGGTGTGTTTCACACGAAGGGATGATGTAAGCAGACGTGTCTGCACCCTCCTGTGCCGGCCGGGGTTGAACCCCCGGCCGGCCTCCTTTTGAGCTCACCAGTTTTTCCTTGAATGCGGCTCAGTTCCAGCCTATTCTGATCAGTATACCTTCATTTGAATTTTCCCGCCCGGCATTCGGCCGAGGGCTTGACTTGCTGAGTAGACATATCGCCATGCACCAGTTAACTCTTTATTTCTGGATGGTATTGTTTGTGCTTCTGACAAATTCTGCTTGGGCACAATTGCCGACCACTGTTAAAAATTCCCTGATTCGGGCAGAGAACCCGAAAGGCGCCAAGGAAAAATTGATTATCCCCTATGCCTTTTCATCTGAGACCATGGGCCTCACGTTCGGTATCGGCGCCATGGCCAAAGGGTATGGCCAGGATCAGCTACTCGTGGCGGGCAGTGCCTATGTCGGTTCCAACAACGAGGTGCAGGTCGACAAAGACGCGGCCAGTGTGATCGCCGGCATGTGGGACCTGCGGGTGCCTTATACCAAAAGGTTCTTCTTTACCGCCACTGGCTCGGTAGGTTACTTTCCCCGCAAACGCGCGTATTCGGCCCCATCCTTTGTCCCCAACAGGCCGCGGCCGGGAAGCAATGAATCCCGAAGCGACCAATTCCTGGAAGTGGGCGGGACCGACAACTGGAGTGATTTTCGGCTGGAATACGTTTTGCCCATTGGGGCGGCCGAAGAACAGTCCATGATGACGTATCGGCTGAAGAACGGCATGCTGACCTCCAAGCCAACCGGCGGGGATGAATGGAATCCGCTGACCTCCGGGGTCACCAACATCCTGGTGAGGCAGTTCAATCGTTACCAGACGTACCAGTTTGACCCCGGCGATCTGGAAAGGACCATTCATCCCGTCGAGCTGGGGATTGCCTACGACAATACCGATTTTCCCGCAAACCCTTCTTACGGCAGCCGGCAGTTTGTCGGGATCAACCAGGATTTTGCCTGGCTGCAATCCGACCAGACCTGGACGTTCTGGGAGATGGAGGCTGCCAAGTTCTTTTCGCTGGGAGATAGCCCTTGGGCCCGTCAGCGAGTGGTGGCCCTGGATTTCTGGACCGGGGATGCCCCTTCGTGGAGCGAAACCGTCCTGCCCAATGGTCTCATCGATGTCAACAACGGCCCCCCCTACTATGAGGGGGCCACCCTGGGTGGCTTTTACCGGATGCGGGCCTACCCGTTCTATCGGTTCAACGACCGTTCAGTCGTCTACGGCTCGGCCGAGTATCGCTACACCCTGCGCTGGAATCCCATCGCCGATGTCAACTGGTTGAAGTTCCTGAAGCTGGACTGGTTTCAACTCGCCCCTTTTGTCGAGGGTGGTCGTGTTGCCCGGGAATATACCTGGGATCTATTGACCTCCAGCTGGAAGTTCGATGCCGGCTTGGGTATCCGCGCCATGGTGGCCGGTGGTGTGGTTCGCTTCGATATTGCCGGGTCCGAAGAGGGAATGGGGTTCTGGTTTATGGTGGGCCAACCGTTCTAAACGCAGTCTATTGGTATAGAACTATAAACATTCAGGAGATGGCATATGAAGATACTATTGATCGCCATCTGCATTTTGTTTCAATTCGCGACTTCTGCCCTTGCCGAGGATACGGGGCACCCTATCCGGATTGCCGTTAAAGAATTTCCACCCTTTGTCTTCAAGGATTTGCGGGGTTTCAGCATCGATATGGCCAAAATAATTTGCGAGCGCCATGGACTCAAACCAGAATTTGTCTATTATGACACGGTGCCGCAAGTCTTGAACGCCGTCCAAACAGGGGCCTGCGATATTAATTTTTCCGGGACGACGATTACGGCCAAGCGGGAAAAACTGGTCGATTTTTCGCATCCCTTTTTTGATTCGGGCCTGATTGTCGCCGTCCGCGCCGATCCCGAAAACCGCTTTTTTGACCTGGGCCTACAAATCCTGAAAGTCATCTGGTACTCGCTGCTGGTATTTCTGGTAGGCTTGACGGTCGTGGCCCACGCGATCTGGTTTCTGGAAAAAAACGATCGGGACCCGAGGAGTTTTCCGACTGAATATAGAAAGGGGATTGTGGATGCCTACTGGTGGGCCATAGTGACGATGACTACGGTGGGTTACGGGGATAAATGTCCGCGGAAAGTCATTGGTCGCATCATTGCCTCGGTCTGGATGATCATTGGTATTATCTGGTTCGCCGCTTTTACAGCCACGCTCACCTCGTCTCTAACCCTCAATCGGATCGGGCACGATGAAATACGGGGGATTGGTGATCTCGGCAATAAACGGGTGGCCGTCATAAAAAACACCACCAGCGAACACTTCCTGCGCTATCACGATGTGACCCTCATGCTGGTTGAATCGTTCGATGACCTGATAGCCAGTCTTAAAACCCAGGCTGTGGAGGCGGTTGTCTACGATGCTCCGGCCCTGATGTATGCCGCCAAAAACGACGCAACCATAAAAGTGGTGGGCCAAATGTTTGATGAGCAGAAATACGGGGTGGCCTTTCCCCAGGCGGGGAGCCCCTTTAAGGAAATATTCAATATCAACATATTGGAAATGCAAAAGAGTGGTGAATACCAGCGACTCTACAACAAGTGGTTTTAAATTGTAGGTCCTATTGTGAGCAAACGAATCCATTCATTGCGAGGTAAGCATGCAGATTGAGATTAAAAAACTTTCCCAGGAAGAGGCGCAGAAGGAAGGCATCACCGCCTGGCCCATTTGGGAGAAAGAGGTGTCACGCTTTGACTGGCATTACGATAGCGTGGAAGAGTGCTACCTGCTGGAAGGGCAAGTAACCGTGGAGACACCGGATGGCGAGAAAGTCGAGTTCGGGGCCGGTGATTTCGCAAGGTTCCCCCAGGGCCTGGACTGTGTCTGGGATATCAGCGTGCCGGTAAAAAAGCACTTTGATTTTAAGTAGAACTATGATGGTGGTATTCTTGTAAATGCGCATTTAAGCAAACAATACAACTACCTACTTGTTTTGCTTTGTACGGTCTGGATTTGGGCCTCAACGGCAGGAAAACCTATGCGCGGATTGTAAAGTGGCACCCGGGACAGAAGGCCATCATCTGCGGTATTGCCGCAACAGTGAAGTGCGCGAAGCCCGGAAACCCGGGAACGGGCAGTATGTTAAAAAGCCGGTAACCTTAAAGAAAATCGGGGTGTCGATTATAGAAGAATTGAGCCGGCAACCTTTCTGTTTTTACCAGGGTACTTCCTCGTCAAAGTGAAAAAACTTGCCCGTCGGTCCATCCGGTCCCAGCGTGGCAAGCTGCACGGCTGTTTTGGCGCCCGCGACCACATCCATGGGCGCCTGGTGGCCACCCAGGTCGGTTTTTACCCAGCCAGGGTGGGCTGAGTTGACCTTAACGGAAGTTCCTGCCAAGGCTGCTGCCAGGTGGACCGTGAACTGGTTCAGGGCTGTTTTGGAAGCGTCGTAGGCCAGGGGTTTCACCTGGGTGGCATCCGAGGCTTCGTCACTGTGGAGGGATAGTGAGCCGAGGATGCTGGAGACGTTGACGATTCGGCCAGCGGCGCTCTTTTTAATCAATGGCATCAAAGCCTGGGTCAGAGCGACCTGGCCAAAGAAATTAACATTGAAGGTTTCCTTTAAAGCGTCCTGGGAAACCGTCTCGGCGCTATTGGCAAACAGCGGTTCTTCCGGGTGGATCATACCGGCGTTGTTGACCAGGATGTCCAAGCGTCCGTGCCGGGTCTCGATCATAGCCTTTGCGGCGTCTATGTGATCGGAGCGGGTTACATCCAGTTCCACCAGGGTCACATCCAGGCCTTGCAACGCGTTTAGGGCCTGGGCCCCCTTTTCGAGATCGCGCACGCCCAGCAGCACGGTCATACCTTGCTCGGCAAGCTGCCGGCTGGTCTCCAGACCGAGTCCTTTGTTGGCACCTGTTACCAAAGCGATTACCTGAGTTTTCATGCGAAGACTCCTATTAATCATTTAGACTTTTAGGGTTATTGCCAAAAATGTGTTCCGATTAATTTAGCCTGCCATTCTGAGGCGTGAAACGACGAAGAATCCCTTACGGTGAAAGGTCACCTTGCCATGTGGGGGACTCGTCGCTGCGCTCAGAGTGACATAATATCGGAACGAATTTTGGCAACCGGTATAGAAGCTATCTAAGACTTGTGTGAGCTTGCATAAAAAAAGGCAGAGCCCCGGGGGGCTCCGCCTGTAATTTTCATGGTCAAGTTTTAGCCGGCAACATCGATACCGGGGTCGCATCCCAGATGCTCATCTTTGTCATCACATTCAAAGTTAGCAGTACGGGTATCAGTGTGTCCAGCTTCTCTCTCATCGTCATTTTCAACGTAGCTGTCTTCTTTTTTAGGTTCAGTCATGATTCACCTCTTATAGTTTTATAAGTCTGTTTAAAATTATTTGCCCGTTATATCCAAGACTCTGCCTTTTTACTTATGCAGCCCAGTTAGCCGGCCACATCAATCCCCATATTACACCCGAGGTGTTCATCAGGGGTTTCACATTCGAAATTTGCAGAGCGTGTATCCACGTGTCCCTCTTCTCTCTCTTCGTCAGTCTCAAAGTAGTCTTGCGAATTCATATCTGACTCCATTTCAAAATTGATTTTTTGGTCTTGAAAGCCTCGTCGCTTTCTTTAACCATAAGTTAAGGCTCAAAGTACTCGGGGTCAATGTGAACCGTTTTGGTGTATAGTGATAGTAAAAAACTACCACGATTTTTGTTTCGTCCGGCCAATTGCGGATCAGCCCCTTACGGCCGGATAATCCGATTTATCGCCGGCACCCACCAGGGGCAGCTCGCGGTCGATTTTGAACGTTACGAGAAAACGGACCGCGTCCGGTTTGATCTCGATCTTGCAGCGTCGGCAGAGATCCTTCACCCGGTCGGTACCACTCTCCTCGAAGGTTTTGGTCAGGTGCAGGCGAACGCCCTTGTAGCCACCGCCCTCTTCCCTAAACAGGTAGGCGGCCCTTGTGTTGGACTGCAGGTTGTGATGGGTCAAGCGATCGCGCATAATAAATGCCAGGCTGCCGTCTTCCAAAACGTGTGGACGGGCATACACGGCTGTGTTGACTCTTCCCTGGTCATCAGCTGTCGAAAGCACACCTAGACCGCGCGTGTTTTCAAAATAACTTTTCAGGTCCATTGCATTCCCTCTCAATTTTAAGTGAACAGGCCGCAGCCAGGCTTTTCGAAAGGCTTACGACTTCGCCTTTGGCTACGCCGCCCAAGACGCCCGACAAGCATTATTGAACGTTTAGCCACTGCGGGTTCCCCAAACCGCATAAACTGGATCCGATAACGCCAGTTCCCGGGCGTACTTGTCACCATCCGGCCGCGGCAAGCCGCGCATGGAATAGGTTCCCAGACTCTCGAAGGCGCCATTTTGCAGGAAGTATTCCATCACCAGGCCGACCCGTTCGAACTCGTGCAGTTCTTGCCAGATGCGTACCACCTTGGGCGGAAACCACCGGTTAGAAAACGTCACAACAAATACCCCACCAGGTTTCAGTGTACGGGCCACATCCCGAAATACCTCCAGTGGGCGCGTCAGGTATTCTACCGATACCGTGCAGGTGACGACATCAAATGACTCGTCGGCATAGGGCAGGTGCGGGTCAATGTTTAGATCATGTACCTGGAAGTCATTTAGGCGCGGGTTTTGTTCCAGCTCGGCCTGATTCATTCCCAGCCCGCTGACGTTTCCCGGTTTGACACCTTCTGGCAGATGGGATGTCCAGCTACTCATCAGGTCTAGTACCTGCATACCGTCTTTAACAAAACGACGGTATACATCCGCCACCATGTCGCGGGCGGTCAGATCCAGGTGGTGCACCAGGCGCGGCTTTTCGTAGAATACACCATCCGCGCGTTCGTCCTGGCGAAGGAAGGGTGTTTCGCTGAAAAAATCCGTAGGTGTGTCCTGCCAGCGAGCCTGCATACCCGGCCCCTCGGTAAGCAGTCCCACCCAGTCTACACTGCTGCCGCCGCGCTCATTTTCCTTGGACGATATTTCGCCGATAGTCATCGCTAGCCCCAGTCGCTTATCGGCCAGGGGATGGTTTAATTCGATGGACATGCGGCCATTGTTCAAGCCCACAATACGAAATGGTTGAATGTTCTGGGGAAAGACGCCGGTCAGACCACTTAACCTCCCTTTGGGGTAAAAACGGCCGGTTTTGGGTTCAAGTGAAAATTGACGCCGGTCAATCTGCATGGGACGACCGTTTTTTCCGAAAAGTTCGCCCGGAGTGAAGTATACCGCGGCATTCTCCCAGGAGCTTTTTCCCAGCAGTTCCTTGAGAACGTTGTCCGGAAGCCAGTCACGCCATAGATTTACGCCTCTGGCAGCATAACCTTCCGTGTGGGTTGCGTGATCACTCTCCCATCTTAGCTGAAATGCGATATCTACGATGCTGTCTTGAATAATGGTAGTCATGCTCACATCTCCGTTTTGTTTCGTTTGAGGAAATTTTGCTTTGGTTAAAACTAACCACCGGGGGTGAAACGGACAATGTGAAATGGTAGGTGGGTGAGTGGGGGGATAAAACTATCAACAACACAAATGCGTGATATTGCGTCCGTCAAGCGATCGAGATGAGATAGGAGCGCAGGTTGGTCTGGCTGTTGCTGAGGCCGAATTTCTTGCGCAGGTTCTTGCGGTGAAAGTGGACCGTGGTTTCGGCAACGTTTAGTATGTCGGCTATTTCCTTGCTGGATTTACCGTCTTTTACCAGGGACGCCACCTGTATTTCCTGCGGGGTTAAGATGATATTGGCATTGGCCAGTTTCTGCATCATGGGCGAAATGATGTCCTGCAGATGCGATTCGATGATTTCCACCACGCGCTTGTCTTTGGCTTTCAGGTTGACCCGTTTGAGCTTTTCCACGTAGGGCAGGACCATCTCTTTTACGTTGGTGATGACCTTCTGCTCGAGGTCGCCTTTGTCGCCCTCGCGCTGCTTGAGCAGCACTTTCAAAGCAATGTTGGCCTCTTCCAGTTCGACCTTCTGATCAGTCAAGCGGGCTTCACTTTCCCGCAGGGCTTCCTCGGAAAGTTTCAGGGCCGTGATTTCCTCGTGACTGACCACCAGTCGCATAGGTCCCTCACCGGACATCTGCAGTACGCGGGCGTAAAACCAGTGAGGGCCATCCGTACTATGGCAAGGATAGTCCAGCAGAAACTCATCCGTACGCCCGGCGATGACATCGCGTATACCGCCGGCAACGGCCCGGGCGTTTTCACCGTCTTCGCCTGTGGCGGCATCGCAGATTTCAAGGTAGTTCTCACCGATGGAATCATAGCCGGCCGGCATCCCGCTTTTTTCGGCGAAATTGCGCCAGGCGCGGTTGGTGTCGAGAATAATGCCTTTCTCATCGATGATGGCAATGTGGGCGGATAGTGAATCCAATACGGTACGCGCATCTTCAATGGAGTAACACAAGGGCGCCTGACCGTTTTCGGACGTGCTGTTTTTTTTACTCATACGTAGCTCCCTGGCCGCAATTTACTCCGGATTCTGCCAAATTATGATTGAAGTTAATGGCTAAGTGTATCAAATGCAACCGTTGTATGCAAATTACTGTTATAACAGAGCCATTGACACAGAAAGACGGAATTGAGATACTTTGCCGACGCCCACCGAACAGGATATTTGAAAATGCCAATTGAATCGGAGCGGATCACCGCTTTAAATCGGAAGCCTATCCAGACCGGTGAGTGGGTCCTTTACTGGATGCAACAGTCCCAGCGCCCGCACGATAACCCGGCCCTGGAGTACGCCATTTTCAGGGCTAACCAGCTGGATTTGCCTGTTTTAGTCTTATTCGCCCTCATGGATAACTATCCGGAGGCCAATCAGCGCCACTACCGCTTCATGCTCGAGGGGCTTGCCGAAACCCGACAGAAGCTTGTCCGGCGCCGGATCGGTATGGTCATTCGCAAGGGTGACCCTGTAAAAGTCGTAACAGATATGGCCGGCCAGGCGGCGATGCTGGTATGCGACGTGGGCTACTTGCGGCACCAGCGCGCCTGGCGCCGGGACGTGGCCTACAAAGCCGCCTGCCGCACAGTTGCCGTTGAGGGTGATGTTGTCGTGCCGGTGGCCGTTGCGTCTCAAAAAACCGAGTATGCGGCCCGCACCCTCCGCCCCAGAATAAAGGCCCACCTGGATAAGTTCCTAACACCGGTTCCTCGGTATCGGCCCAAAAGATCATCGCTGTCACTGAATGCACAGGGCTTGGATCTCGACGATCTCGGTGCCCTTCTCAACGACTTGCGTCTTGACCGCAGCGTTCCGACGGTTACCGGTTATTTTCGCGGTGGCCCGGGTGTCGCCAAAAAGCGACTCCAACGTTTTATCGAAAACCGCCTCCAGCGTTACGATCGCAACTCCAATCAACCCCAGACCGATGATATTTCGCAGTTGAGTCCCTACCTGCATTTCGGGCAGATAGCACCGGTGTTTGTGGCCCTTGAAATCGCAAATGCACGCGACATTGCCCCTGAAAACAAGGATGCCTTTCTGGAAGAGTTGATAGTCAGGCGCGAACTGGCGATCAATTTCGTTTGGTATACGAAAAACTATGACGCCTTTGACTGTCTGCCCGGATGGGCGCGCAAGACCCTGGCGGAACACGCTGCGGACAAACGGAGTTACCTGTACGACCGGGATAAGCTGGCGGCCGCCGCGACCCACGACCCCTATTGGAACGCGGCCATGGAAGAGATGCGGGTGTCCGGTTTTATGCATAACTACATGCGCATGTACTGGGGCAAGAAAATTTTAGAGTGGTCGGCTTCGCCGCATGAGGCTTATGCAACGACCCTTGCTTTGAACAACCGCTATTTCCTCGACGGCCGCGACCCCAATTCATATGCCGGCGTGGGTTGGATCTTCGGGCTGCATGACCGCGCCTGGTTCGAACGTGAAATTTTCGGCAAGGTCCGCTACATGGCGGCTTCGGGTCTGGAACGCAAGTGCGACATCCAGGCCTATGTAGGCAAGGTCGCGCGGTTAAAGCTTTCCGCAGTTTCGGGATAAAATCGGCTACAGGGTAGGCTGGTTCTATTTTTCAAATCCCACAAATGGTAGGGTTCCCCCCTCATCAAGCTGTTAATCGGCTCGTATTGAAAAATACCTATTCCAATCCAATACTTACCCCATGTCTGGGATCAAACAAATTCTGACTCCCTTTAACTCATTACTAAACCGGAAAAAAGATGGGCCTGAAAATGAGCAAACAATTGGATATAGCCGTAGTCGGGGGAGGCATTGCAGGTATTTCGGCCGCAAACCAGCTCCATGATAAGCACCGGGTAACGCTATTCGAAGCCAACGACTATGTGGGCGGACACACGAACACACTGACCATCCCGACAGGGCCGGATGCCGGAACACCGGTGGATACGGGATTCATCGTTCTCAATGACCGCACGTATCCGGTCTTGAATGGTTTCTTCAAGGATCTGAATGTTGAAATCCGTAAAAGCGACATGTCCTTCAGCTATTTCAGCGAGCGGACCGGTTTCCAGTATGCCAGCCGAAATTTCAGCAGCCTGTTTGCCCAGCGCAAAAATCTGGTGGATCCACGCCATTGGAAAATGCTGGGAGAAATCCTGCGCTTTAACCGGAGCGTAGAGAATGGCCTCCGCGATAATACGCTGTATGGTTTGACCCTCGGTCAATTCCTGGCGCTCAACGGGTATTCCCTTCGTTTTCAACGGCATTATGTCTATCCCATGGTGGCGGCGATCTGGTCGGCACCGGATGCCCGGGTGGAAGAATTTCCCATGCTGACGTTCGCCCGCTTCTTCCACAACCACGGTCTGCTGAGCGTATCGGACCAGCCCCAGTGGTACTATGTGGCCGGCGGCAGTCAGTCTTACGTGCGCGCATTTCTGGCGAAGTTCAACGGCGAGGTGCAGACCCGGGCGGATATCGCCTCGATTCAACGTCGCCCGGATAGTGTCATCCTCAGGGATTCCAACGGCCATGGCCGCCGTTTCGACCGGGTGTTCATCGCCACCCACGCTGACCAGGCCCTTGCCTTGCTGGAAGATCCATCTAAAGAAGAAAAGCGTCTGCTGGGGCCCTGGAGATACAGCGTCAACGAAACCTACCTGCATACGGACACGAGTTGGATGCCTACCAATCGGCGGGCCTGGGCCTCCTGGAATTTCATTCGTGAAGCCGGGGCGGGGGCCGGCGCTCCCGTGACGCTGACCTATCACATGAACAGGCTTCAGGATCTGGACACCCAAAACGAGTACCTGGTGACCCTGAATCCGTTCAAGCCCATTGCGGAAGAGAAGATCATTGCCCATATCACTTACACACACCCAACGTTTTCATTTGCAAGTCTGGAGACCCAGCAGCAACTGCCGGGGCTGAACGGCTTGCGCAATACCTATTTTTGCGGTAGTTACTTTGGTTACGGTTTTCACGAGGATGCCGCCCGCTCCGGCGTCCAGGCAGCTGCCGCATTGGGGGTACAAGATGAACTCAATGCTTTACAAGGGATTCGTCGACCACGAACGATATTTTCCCAAGAGCCATCACTTACGTTATAACCTGTACGTCTATGCTCTGGACCTGGATGAACTGGAACAGTTGGACCAGCGTCTGCCCCTGTTCGGTTATAATAGACGAAGGCCGGTGTCCCTGCATGATGGTGATTATCTCGACGACGGTCCCGGGACTATCCGCGAGAAATTAACTGCCCGTCTGGTGCAAGAGGTGGACGTCGCGGACATCGAACGGGTTGTGATGGTCACCTCACCCCGGCTGCTGGGCTATGTCTTCAATCCGGTCTCGTTTTACTACTGTTTTGATAAGTCCGGCGGCCTGCTCGCGACCGTGGCCGAGGTTAACAATACGTACGGTGAAAAGCACGTATATACATTGCCGGCGATAAACGGCAACCGGAACGGCTTTCCAGCTCAATTCCAGGCGGAGAAAGCCTTCCACGTCTCGCCCTACAACACCAGGGGGGGGCGCTATGATTTCACATTCGGGGATATTCGCCGGGAGCTGGACATTTGCCTCGATCTACACCGTGATGGCGAGCATATCCTCAAAGCACAGCTGCAGGGAAACGCCCAGGCCCTGACATCCTGGAACCACCTGAAAACGCTGATCAAGAGTCCCTTCATACCGTTTTTGACCATCCCACGGATATACTGGGAGGCTTTCAAGCTGCGCTTCAAACGCAAGTTGACGTTTCATGACAAACCGGTACCCTCCAGCCCGATGACCATCCGGCGACTGCCCGCGACGCGCATCCAGAAATACTTCCAGGGATTGATTCAAGGCCTTCTGGATAAAGCAAACAGAGGTCTCCTCAGGCTGACCTTGCCGGACGGTAAAACAACTGTGTACGGCCGCAGTGAGGACACAGCCCAGGTGAACCTGCGCGTTAACGATTATCGCTTTTTCTCGCGGGTGGCCTGGGAGCCGACATCGGTCTGGGTGAAGCATTCATGTACGACGAATGGGATACCGATGACATCCCGGGGGTGCTGAGCTTTTTTATCCAGAACCGGCCAGCCCTGAATGACGGGAATCTAAAAGGCGCCCTCATGCAAAGGTTCCTGGAAAAAATGCGGTTCCTAACCCGGGCCAATACGCTCATCGGCAGCCGTCGCAACATTCATGAACATTACGATCTGTCCAATGACTTCTTCCAGACGTTTATGGACGATACCATGGCGTACTCGTGCGGGATTTTCGAAACCCCCGGTGATGATTTAAAGACGGCCCAGCTCAACAAGTTTCACCGCATTATTGCAAAGCTGCGGCTGCAGCCGCAAGACCACCTGCTGGAAATCGGTTGTGGGTGGGGCGGATTTGCCATCGAGGCGGTGCGGCAAACAGGCTGCCGCGTTACCGGTATTACCATTTCCAAAGAACAACACCAGTTTGCGTCTCAACGCGTCCGCGAGGCCGGCCTGGAAGACCGAATAGATATCTTATTTTGCGACTACCGGAAAATGGAGGGCCAATTTGACAAGATTGTCTCCATCGAAATGCTGGAAGCAGTGGGTCACGCCTACTATCGCTCTTTCTTCGAACAGATCGACAATTTGCTGAAACCGCAAGGCATAGCGGTTCTCCAGACCATTACCATTCCGGATCAGCGCTACGATGCGTATCGCAAGAGTCACGACTGGGTCCAGAAGCACATCTTCCCCGGTGGGCTGTTGCCTTCGTTGACCATCCTGACCCAGACCATGACCCGCTACACGCGTCTCATGGTCGATCACGTGGAAAACAACGGGGATCACTATGCCAAGACCCTGGCGCACTGGCATCGCCGTTTCAAAGCCAACCGGGACCGGGTGACCCAATTGGGGTTCGATCGCGTGTTCCAACGGAAATGGTCCTACTACCTGGGCAGCTGTGAGGCCGGTTTTCGTGAGCGCGTGTTGGGCAACCTGCAGCTGGTGCTGACCCGGGAGGGCAATCCTGCCTTGAGCCTAATCGAAAATTCTCAACCCTAAATCTTATCCTCGCACAGAGACGCAAAGGCGCAGAGAGGGCCCCCAAATTCATTCAGGGATCGGGGAATTTTCTCACTAAATGCCCGTCATCCTGGCGAAGGCCGGGATCCAGTCCACGCTGAGGAATCGCCACTGGATGCCGGATACGTCATCCCGGACGTGATCCGGGACCGGCATGACGACAATAACGCCCCGACGTCTGAATTAATTCGGCTTCCGTCTTCGCAGGACAGGACCTCGGACAGGTCGCCGCTCAAAACCGAAAGGTTCCTGGGAACAAGGATTTGAACTGGTTTTGCGAACGACAGTTCGCCCAAATTTTGGTTTTGATTTTCTCGGCGCCTCAGCGCCTCTGCGGGAGGAATAGGTTTTGAAGAAGCATTTCTAAAGTCCTGCCAGGTTGTTCAGGGCTTTCACCAGGGCCCGGCGGTCGGCTGCGGATTCACGGGTTCCGGGAAATATGTGGGTGGCGCGAATTTTGCGGTCCAGCCAGAAATGTCCGGATGCCCGCGCTGCATCGGGCGATGCCGCCAGCCAGACAATGGTGTCGGCACCTTCAGCGGGTGTGCGCAGCCAGCGCGACAGCTGCTGATGAAAAGCCGGCAGGGCCCGGGCAAGCCCGGGGGTGTCGACCCAGCCGGGGTGCATGGCATGGAAACCGATCCCCAGCGACGCCAGCTGCTGGTCCCAGATTTCTGTCAGAATCACCAGGGCGCGTTTGGCCCGCGCGTAAGCGGTAGGGCCATCATAGGGCTCGTTGCGAAATTGCAGGTCATCTACCCGGATGCCCTGGGTGTACATACCCCCCGAGGCCACCTGTATGACCCTACCCCCTTGGGATGCACCGAGGGCCGGGATTAGCAGCCGGGTGAGCAGATAGGGGCTCAAGAGGTCGGTGGCCAGGGTCATTTCAAAGCCTTCATCGGTTTCCTCGCGCTGATTGAACAGGGCCCCGGCATTGTTGATGAGCACGTCGATGCAGGGATGCTGCGCCTTCAGACGGAAAGCCAGGTCTCTCACATCGGCCAGCAAACTGAGGTCGGCCCGCTCTATTTCAACAGACCCACCGGGAGACCGCCGCAGTTCTTCGCCCAGATCTTTGAGTTTGTCCGGATTACGTCCCACCACCACCAGCCTGGCTCCGTGCTTGTAAAGCGCGTGGGCTGTCGCCCGGCCGATGCCGGACGTCCCCCCGGTCAGCACCATAGTCCGGTCTTTGTAAAGCGCTGAGGCAACCGGCCGGCGGTTGCGGGCCTGCCAATAGCCGGCGCGGGTAAAACCCAGCGCGCCGGGCAGGATCGCCTGATCGACCATGCGCGTTAAAAGATCAAGCCTTGGAGCGGGGCGGCTGCCGGACAGCAATGCCTGGAGCCGTTTAACGGCCCGCTCGGCATTCAAGCGAAAGAGACGCTGCCCCAGGCCGGATAAGAGGCGGGTGGGTTGTTGCGGGAACTTTACGTCAGCTTGGTATCTCAGGCGGGTTCCGCCGGCGATGGCCGCGAACGTGATGCGGTCCACGGCCGTAAAGGAAGATGCGCGGCCTTCCAGCACAAGTTCGCGTTGCGGTAACAGGGAAGCAATTTTGTATTCCATGGGCACCCGGGCCAAGCCGAACATCAGGGCCAGCCTAAAACGGCTTCCCACGGCCGGTTTGCCCGTAGACAGGGGGTGCGCGGTCAGGACGCTGGGATCCCACTCCCGAATATGGTCGAATTGGGCGAGGTAGTTAAACACCCTTTCCGGAGCCAGCGGGATGTCGATTTGTTTTTCTATGTGCCACATCATTGGGACTTTGGTAGCGGTCATGGGTGGGTGGGAATGCCTACCATTCAAACCCTGTTTTTCACACAATATTAACGCCCTTCAGATGGTTGTCAAATGGCAGTGGGTCCTTAAGTTACTGATTATCGGGATGCAAAAAAAAACTGGGCTAAACTTACGGGAGCAAGAGAAATGAAAATGATGGCACACATACTGGCATTTGGTTTGGTTGCTTTGATGACAGTGCAGCCTGCCGCAGCCCTGGCAAACGTTGAGGTCGAGGGGGTGACTTTCAAGCGCGAGCTTTCCTACCGTGGTGAATCGCTGGCGCTTCAAGGTTACGGATTGCTCCGTTACATGATTTTCATAAAGGCTTACGTGGGCGCTCTTTACCTACCGCCATCCGTGGCAGCCACCGACGTGCTGGAGCCGGTGGCCAAGCGCCTGGAGCTGCAATACTTCCACGCTATCTCGAAAGAGGACTTTGACCAGGCCACCCGGGCTAAGATCGCCGATAACACGACACCGTTTCAGTTTGAAAAGTTGCAATCCCGAATAGACCAACTGGGGGCAATATACCAAGACGTAAAGCCGGGAGATCGCTACAGTCTCACTTTTGTACCCGGTCAGGGAACGGAGTTGGCCTTGAATGGTAAGCCCCTGGGAGTAGTACCTGGTCAAGACTTCGCGCGCGCCGTCTTTGGCGTCTGGCTGGGAGCCAACCCGATCGATGACGATTTCCGGGACCTCTTGTTGGGGGTTCGATGAACACTTCCACACATGCCGGAAAACTGACCCGCGGCCAAAAGCTGGCCTACGGTCTGCCGGCTTTTGCGCTGGCCGTGGTCGGGATACCCGTCTACGTGCACATTCCCAAGTTCTATGCGGACGTGGTGGGCGTCAACATCGCCCTGATCGGAAGCATCCTCCTGTTCATTCGGATGTTCGATGCTTTCACCGATCCCATTCTGGGTATCCTTTCCGACCGCACCCAAACCCATATGGGGCGCCGGCGGCCCTATATTCTCTGGGGTGGGCTGGCCCTGGCCGTGTCCATCCTCTTCCTGTTCATTCCTCCGGACCTGTCGGCGGGCCGGGCCCCTATCTGGTTCACGGTATCCCTGTTTGCGTTGTTTCTGTTCTGGACCCTGGTAACAGTCCCCTACGAAGCTCTGGGTCCGGAATTGACCAGTGACTACACCGAACGGACTTCCCTGTTTGTGGTACGGGACGGCCTGTTGATATTCGGGACGCTGGTGGCCGCGGCGGCCCCGGCGGTGGTGGAAGGTCTGCAAAACGCCCTGGCCACGGGAGGGGGCGAGCGGCAGAAATTCATGTGGATTGCCTTTGCCTACGCGCCCCTGCTGGTGGGCACCACCCTCTGGTGCACCTACCGGATTCGGGAGCGGGCAACCGGAAGACCGGCAAGCGAACTGCCTCGTCCGAAGGACCTTAAAGGCATTTTTCAAAACCGGCCTTTCCGGATTCTGCTGATTTCCTATACCATCAGCGCCCTGGGCAGCAATATGCCCGCGACCCTCATTCTCTTCTACGTTCAGTATGTGTTGGAATCCAGTCACGCCAACCTGTTCCTGCTGCTCTACTTTGCATCCGGCATTCTCATGCTGCCGGCCTGGATTAAGCTGGCCGGCCGTTTCGGTAAAAAGACCGCCTGGCTCGGGTCCATGGCCCTGAATACCTGTGCTTTCAGCGGGGTTTTTTTTCTGGGAGCCGGAGATGAGTGGGCCTATGCTATTTTGGTGATTCTATCCGGTCTGGGATTTGGCGCCACCCTGGCCCTGCCCTCGGCTATCCAGGCTGATGTGATCGATTACGATGAATACCTGACCGGTCGCCGACAGGAAGGCTGGTACATCGGCGTCTGGTCGGTGGTTAAAAAACTCACCGCCGCTGCCGGTGTCGGCGCAGGTCTAACCATTCTGGGTGCCGTAGGGTATCAGCCCGGCGAGGCCCAACCGCCGGAGGTCATCCAAACCCTGAAGGTTCTGTATGCCCTGGTACCCAGCCTATGCAATGCGGCCGCGTTTGCCATTGCCCTGGCCTACCCCATTTCGCAGGCCAAGCATGAAAAGATCATTTTTGGCATCGCCCGACTAAAGCAGGGCGAGCGTGTTCCCGATCCTCTCGGCTCATGAGACATGCCGGCAGACTTGCTATTCAGGCCAAATTAATACTAAGCTGAGGTGATAAAATCACAACTGCCGAGGTAACTTCCCATGGCTTCGTTACAGCCGGAAAAAGTCGGTATTGAACTGCGTCAGAAAGTCAGCACCCTGCTGTCCGGACAAGGTCTCGGAGTACTGGCCACCACGGATATGGATGGACATCCGTATGCCAGCCTGATTGCCATTGCTGCCAATGCGGACCATACGGAACTCTATTTTGTTACCCCCCGGGCTACCCGCAAGTTTGCCAACATGAGGCAGGATAACCGCGTGGCCCTGCTGGTCAACAACAGCATCAACCAACCGGTCGATTTCCATGAAGCTGTGGCGGCCACCATCTTGGGGCAAGCCAGGCTGCTGGACGACACCGAGCGTGTCCGGGTCCAAGATATCTACCTGCAAAAGCACCCTTATCTTCAGCAGTTTGCAGCATCACCCTCTTGTGCGATGTTTGCCATCGAGATTACCGGGATCACCATGGTTCAAAAATTTCAAAGCGTTTCGGAACTGTCACTTGACCATGGACTGGATACGGACACCTGAAAATCTGGCGCCGGATGAGCGCCGCCTGGTGGGAGGTAAAGCCTTTCGGCTCGCCCAATTGGCGCAGCAGGGCTTTACGACGCCCCCCTGGGTTTGTCTCACCACCCGGGCCTATGACACCTACCTGGATACCACCGGTCTGAGGGAACGCATTGCGCTGGAGGTCCACCGCAAGGCATTTGAAGCCATGCGTTGGGAAGAACTCTGGGACTGCGCGACCCGCATCCGCAACCTGTTTCTCCAAACACCCATTCCGGAAGAACTGAGGGCCGACCTGGAACCGGCCGTGGCAACGCATATCGGCCACCGGGCAGCTGTTGTGCGTTCTTCGGCTATCGATGAAGACACGGGGCAAGCCTCCTTTGCCGGGCTCCATGATTCCTATGTCAATATTCGGGGTGCGGCTGCCATTCTCCGCCACGTGCGGCTGGTCTGGGCTTCCCTGTGGTCCGATGCGGCCCTTTTATATCGGCGTGAGATCGGGCTGGATATCAGTCGCAGTGCCATGGCCGTGCTTGTGCAGGTCATGGCGGTCGGGCGCAGTTCCGGGGTGGCTTTCACCGTCGATCCAACGGACGAACACCGGGCCGTTATCGAAGCGGTGCATGGACTCAACCAGGGGTTGGTGGACGGCACCATCGAACCCGATCGCTGGATGTTAAGCCGCGACCGTGAACAGATCACGGCCCATACACCGGCAAACCGCCGGTATTACCTGCTTCCCGGGCCGGAAGATGTTCGCAAAGTGGAACTGCCTTCCGACCTGGCGGGCAGCCCGCCCCTGTCACCTGATCAGGTTCGGGACGTCTACCGACAGGCCAGTGAAGTCGAAGCCGCCTTCAACCAGCCCCAGGATATCGAATGGACCCTTGCGGAAACCGGACTTTTTCTCCTACAGGCCCGGCCGATTACCACCCGACCCGGCAGTGGTGCTGACCAACGCGGTTGGTACCTGAGCCTGCACAAGAGCTTTGACCAGCTCGTGGAGCTGCGCGACAAGATTGAAAACGATCACATCCCCAAAATGATAGAGACTGCCCGTGAACTGAACGCTATGGATTTGGCGGTGCTCTCCAGCGAAGCGCTGGCGGTAGAAATCAAGCGGCGCTGGGAGCTCAACGAGCACTGGTCGACCGTCTACTGGGACGATTTCATACCTTATGCCCACGGCGTGCGCCTATTCGGCCAGTATTATAACGATCGGGTGAACCCCGAAGATCCGTATGAATTTATAGATTTGCTAACCCAGACCGCAATGGAGAGCCTATCCCGCAACGATTTGCTTGCCCAGTTGGCAGAGATGGTCAGGGATGACGCCGGCCTGATGAGAAATCTTTCCACGCAGCTGGACAAAAACGCGTTTGAACGCAAGCTGAAAACGTTTCTGGAACAATACGGAGACCTTTCCACCGGTGTTACCGGCGGGCGAGCCGCAACCGGCGATCTTTCCGCCCTTACCGGGTTTATTGCCGAGCTGGCGCGGCACTCCCACCTACTCGGCAATGGTGCCGGCCGTAAAGACCCGGCCCAGCTGAAGGCCGACTTTTTGGGCCGCTTTTATGGTGATGAGCGCCGGCAGGCCGAGGCCCTGCTGGATCTGGCCCGCAACAGCTATCAGCTCAGGGATGATGACAATATCCATCTGGGTCGGATCGAGGCGCAGTTTCTGGCCGCCTTAGATGTGGGGCGTCAGCGCCTGGCGACAAGAAAGGATACCGGTCAAGAAGAATTGAAAGAAATACTGGACCAGGTCAGTGCCGTTGGCAGTCCGAATTCCATTAAGACGACTGTGGATCAGCCGCCCAAGAGTTTTCGGCAGCGCCAGCTGGTCGGCCAGCCGGCCGGGCCCGGTCTCGTCAAGGCCCGGGCCCGGGTGGTGAGCGCGGCTGGTCAGTTGCTGAAATTCAAATCGGGCGAAATACTGGTATGCGATGCCGTGGACCGCTAAATTGAACCTTTCCAAACCTGCTCATTGAAGAAAAAGGTTTGAACAAAGTTCCTCCCCAACGGCCGGGAGTCCAGTGGGTTTTACGTTTCCGCTAAACACACAGGCCCGGCTCTG
>Ga0136654_1000019_pt1 | contig 58907 bp, 48 predicted proteins | sample InaspJWI70metaG_FD_94865 | JGI IMG/M metagenome (GOLD analysis project Ga0136654, IMG submission 94865) | Marine gutless worms symbiont microbial communities from Oahu, Hawaii - Inanidrilus sp. 1 OAHU.JWI-70 metaG (version 2) | ecosystem: Host-associated > Annelida > Digestive system >... | reverse complement strand
TTTATGCGTATCGTCCAGCAGGCTGTAAAAACTTCAAAGATCACTTGGAAAGACGTTACCTGGGATATGGACCCCATATCCGAGTACTTTATGCCTGCTGGAGCTTTTTAGAGAACCGAAATTTATTATCTAATATCCTACCGGTTTCGAGAATTGGCTTGGAGACATTCAAAATTGGATTTATCGGTTTATTCGTTTGGTAATATTGCCTTGCCATTAGAAAGCAACCATTGCTGATTTTCTTTTCAATACAATCATCAGAATGAGCGCAATGAAAATGCCCGCAAGACCAAGTGTTTGAGCAGCGGAAACATTCTCGAAGTACGTTAATCTATCTGCCCGAAAGTGTTCCACGATGATCCTGCCGACAGAATATAAAATAACGTAAAGCAGGAAGAGGTGTCCGCCTGTTTTCAATTTGGTCCGAGCTTTCCAAAGTATCCCAAAAATTATCAGGTTAAAAACCATCTCGTATAGTTGGGTGGGGTGCAGAGGCTGGTCCGGAAACATCTGTCCGGCGGGACTCTCCGGGGCATAGATCATCCCCCAGGGCATATCAGTCGGGTAGCCATGGGCATCTCCATTGAAAAGGCACCCGATTCGGCCGATGGCCTGCCCCAGGATGAGCGATGGTGCCAGCGTATCTGCGAATTTCCAGAAGGAGAGTTTATGGATCCGGGAGTATAGGATGCTGACCAGCAAACCACCCAGGATAGCCCCGTGAATGGCGAGCCCGCCTTTCCAGATCGCCAGGGCTGCGAGGGGATCGCTCCAGAAGAGTTCCGGCTCTGTGAAAGCGACATAATACAGCCTGGCACCAACAACCGCTACAATAATGGCGAATAGCAGGAATTCTTCGACCTTCTCAACTGCAATGCTGTTTCGCTGTGCTTCACCTCTGGCCACCCAATATCCAACCAGGCAGGCCGTGGCGATCATGGTCCCATACCACCTGAGCGTGAAAGGGCCGATTTCAAAAAGAATGGGATGCATTCCGAACCTCCCCGTGCCCGGCACCTAATGGCAATTCCGGCTGCTTTCCGATCCATTGTCCTGGGGATAACGGCCATGCCCCTGGTGAGGCATAATCAGGTGCATCAATGGGCACAACAGAAAAATGAGGTAATAACCCCAGGTTCCGATTAGGCCGGACCACAGGAGCCCTAAAACCAGCAACATGGGCAGAATGCAGCATAGGGCCATACCGAGCGGGTGCTTCCAGATTGTTTTGAACGTGATTGTCTTTTTCATACTCGCTACCATAAGGTTTTGAACTCAGTGGCACTTCATGGATTTTCCACCAGTAGCTTTTTCCAGACGGTCGAGATACCGGCCCCATAGGCCTTTCTTTTTCCCAGGCTTCTGTGAAATGAATTTTGCCGGGTTGGATTCGAAGGCTTTTTTGCACCCTTCCGCACAAAAGTGATAGGTATGCGACTTGTAGGTAAAAGTGATATCAGTGCTCCCAGCGCGCACCTCCATAGAACATACCGGATCAAAAAATACATGGGTTGTTAATTCTTGATCTTGCATAACGACACCTCCTAAGCGTCGGTTTTTCATAACGATCAGAAAAGCAAAGCGCGTGCCACATTGTGGTACCTGTGACAACTGGTTAGAATTACACCCAATAACTGGTTCAGGATTCCCTGGAACGGTGAATACAAGAGAAAAAGCGGGTAAGAATTACACGATTTCAATGAGGGCCACATGATTAGGCGGGTATAAAATACCCAGGCACCGGAGGGGAGCAACCGTCATTTTGCCTACCCCCAGTCTACTGTGCAGAAATATTCCGCTGTCCCGGATTTGCGGCCGAGTTTCCAGGGAGCAATATTAAAACTGGCTAAGCTGTGGAGGTTTCGCGCCACATCTGGGTAAAAATAAAATAGACATCCACGGTAAATACAATTCCAAACAGGACACCACCGGGGATATGCAGCCAGAAGAATACTGGGTGAACAAACACCTTCAACCAGACCGCGGCGAGATCGACAATAACGCCAATGAAAGGCAGTACGATAAGCCATGTGCGCAATTGATTGCTCAAATGCAGGCAAAAAACAATCAAGCCCATAAGGATAAAAATCGCGCTCATCCCGAAAATGTGAATGTGGGTAAATTTCAGAGCAAAGATAAACTCATCGGTTTTGTAAAAAGGCAGCTTTTCCACCTTCGCCATTGAGCCACCAAATAGATCGCCCCGTCCGGAGGCAGGGGCTGCCATCTGATCGTGACCGGACGGCATTGCGGGTTTGTCGCTGAAAAACGTCGGGATGATATCATGCACAATGATCTGCCCGCCGGCAAAGAGAAGGCCCAGCGACATCATCACCACAATCATGGTAACCAGGGCTTTAGCTGGCAGTGGCCAGCTGCCCGGATGGGGCAATGCGTGTTTAACAGGTGCTGTATCTGATTCGGAAGTTTGCATTGCGCTTACCTCACTCCCCAGTGAAATTCGACCCGTTGTAATTTCCTTTGTCGGTAAAGAAGATGTAGACTGCACGCGGATCGCCGCTTTTCCGACTGAATTTTACAACGATCTCCCGCTGACCTGCATTACGCTTGTATACCTCGATGGTTACCAACTTGGTTTCCCAGGATTCATCGAGTTTGCCGGTAGCAACCAGCTTGTCGTACATCATGGTGGCTTTTTTAGCAGCCGCCAGGGAAGTGAAAGCCTCGGTGTGCCCCTTGGGGCCATGGGCGAACAGGAGGGCTCCCCATATCAGGATAGCAAGGGTAAGAATCAAGCCCCGTATCATTTGTCTTCGAGAAAAGTAATATTCTTCAGGCTGTGGCATCTCAGCCTCCTTTAGGCCGCTGTTTGTATGCTGATCAATCCACCTTGATCGATGTCATCATTCCCGCATCGGCATGGGATTGGATATGACAGTGGGCCACCCAGATCCCCTCGTGTTCGGGAATCAGGCCGATGACGATTGATTCCCGGGGCCCCACCAGGACGGTGTCCCGGGTGAAAGGTTCTACCTCCGGCTGGCCGTTGACTTCCAGAACCCGAAAAAAGGCCCCGTGGATGTGCATCGGATGCAGGCGGGTACTGCTATTGGCAAATCTTATTTTTATGGGCTGCCCGATTTTGAATGTGGCCTTGTCCGCTTCCGGCCACAGGCGCCGGTTCATCGCCCAACCGATGCCGTAACGTCCGCCGCGAAGAGCATTCAAATCCCAGGTTTTAGTGACCGGTAGTTCTTCAAAGATGTCTGCCGGGATAAACCCCCTGGCTTTGGGGGGGGCGAACTGCGGCGTTTTCAGCGGTTTTTCATTTTTGACTTTTATCTTTCCCAGGATTCGCGTTCGCCGTGTAAATTTGTCTTCAAGTTGATAAATTCTTCCACCGGCGTCTTTGGGGATAGTGATATCAAGGTCGACCCGGTTGCCAGGAGATAGAATAAAATGGTCGAACGCAAAGAAGGTTGAAACCGGCCGGCCGTCAACTGCGATGACCTGTATGGGCAATCCTGCCAGGGAGCCGGCAAAAACACGTGCATTGGCCCCGTTGATAATACGCAGGCGAATGCGCTCACCCGGCGAAACTACCAACGTTGGTTTAACTTTCCCGTTTATGGTGATGGCATTGCCCCAGCGTCCGTCATGCATTAAATCGTGGCGGGTATTGAAATGAGGATAGATGGTCCCGTCCTTTCTAAGGCGCCAGTCATCCAGCAACCAGACGACGTCCTGGGACCAGGGCAATTTTTTACGCTCATCCACGATCAGAACGCCCTTCAGACCCCGCTCAAGCTGTTCGCCCGCGTTCAGGTGCGGGTGATACCAGAATGTACCGGCCTCCTCCAATCTTAATCGATAGGTAAAACGCTCTCCCGGCTCGATGGGATCCTGGGTAACGCCCGGCACCCCATCCATGGTGTTATCGATCCGCAAGCCATGCCAGTGAACACTTGTGGCCTCTTTAAGCTGGTTGTCGACATCGACTATCAGGGTGGTCCCGGCTTTGACTCGCAGTACCGGACCAGGCACCTTGCCGTTGTAGCTCCACACCGGTGTCAAGTAATCGAAAAAGGGAAATTGATGCGCCCCCGCCTTGGGAATTAATTGCACTCTTTTATCGTTCCCTGCGTAGGCACTGATTGAGGATCCCATTAGCAATAATATTACGAGTAGACTTTTGAACATGGGCACTCTCTTTTTGGTAGCATAAAGCCTTGGTGTTTATCGTTTATACGGCAGAGCTTTGTTTGGCGTATAGACCAGGTCAGTCACCAGGCCTGTTTAGCAACGGACCTGAAATGATGATAAGCAGTGAAATGAAAAATGCCAGTCCTCAGCCTCGCTTGCGGTAAAAGCCTGTAAGGCGGCCTCCGATCAGTTCTAGGATCATTCCAGATCCGCCAATTTTGTCTTGAACTCGGCTTTATCGATTTCGCCCCGGGCGTAACGCTGTCTCAATATTTCCAGTGCATCCGGTGTGTGTCGAAGCGAGTCGGATGATCTGCGCCCAAATAGTGAGAAAACCAAGACAATAATGACGGCCCAGAACAGCGGCATCAGCAACCCCATGCCCCAGTGCCCCGGCATTCCTCGCACCATATGGTAGCTGCCATGACCGCCCCAGCCGAACTGTGGGTACTGCTGATATAAAAAGTAAGCAGCGGCTAATATCACCCCGCCAATCAAAAGCGATATGAAAATGTTCGATTTTTTCACGTTGCTGTCTCCTTTCCCGGCAATTGATTCAGAATGGTTCGATCACTCTGCAACTTTAAGAGCAAACGATATGCCAGAGCTTACAGCCAAATCTAATTGTTTGATTTTGTAGGGCTTATAGACAAACTTCAGCTGGCGTTGGAAATGCGGAGAAAGTTTCCGTGGGTAAAAAGTATCCATTCATGCGAAACGCAGTCAGGGATTGGGTAAAAAAGAACCGGGGAGTCCGATTTATACTCAATCGAACATTGCGCGTTTTTGCTCGGCACGCATCCTTTTAATGGCATATTCGCGCTTAAGCGCGGCCGGGCGGCCCTCGACCGCCTCACTGTAGACCAGGGTAACCGGTCCACGGCCGCGGGTATACCTGGCCCCCTGACCGGCGTTATGCTCAGCCACCCGGCGATTAACATCCGTGGCAATCCCGGTGTAAAGACTGCCATCGATGCACTGCACCATGTAAACATGCCACTGACTCATATTTGCGCGCTCTCCTTTACGTTGAATCTATCACGCCGGGAATCTCGATCAACCTATTTCGATACGTTGATTCGCAGATTAAATAGGTTTACAACCTTTTTCCGGTGCATTATCATCCGGCAACTTTAAAATGGCCGGCCAATTGAAAATCGGCCGGAAGACAAAGGAAACAGACATAATGGGACGCAACGCCCTTACTTTGATCATTCTGATCTCGTTTCTTTTCATCAACAACCTCACTGCGGTTGCGGACGAATCATCAACAAGCCATGGTAAACTGACCGTGGATGATATCCTGGAAAAGGTCGAAAAGCGGTATGCCCTTTCCGGATTCACGGCCGGCTTCTTTCAGTCGTCCACGCTAAAAGCCCTGAACATTACCGATACGGCTGTTGGCAAAATCTCCATTAAAAGACCGGGCAAGATGCGCTGGATTTACGAAGCCCCGGAGCGGCAATCAATTATCACCGACGGAACACGCCTGTGGATCTACCGTCCGGATGACAACCAGGTCATGCTGGGGGTGGCGCCTTCCTATTTCGGTGCGGGCAAAGGGGCCAGCTTTTTGACGGACATCCGGGTAATGAAGGAAACCTTCGAGATCAGCATGGAGAAAGCACGCGTGCCCAACCGCTATAAGCTCAAACTGGTGCCCAAAGAGAAAACGGTGGATGTAACCCATATCTATGTCTGGATTTCCCCCCGGACCTGGGAAGTGGCCGAAGTGGCCACCTACAATACCTACGGCGATGAAACTCGCCTGGAATTCAGCAACATCGAATTCATCGATGATCTGCCTGATCCGTTATTCATGTTCACGATCCCGGAGGGGACGGCTGTGGTCGAGCTCGGCCGCTGATAGAAGCTATTTCAAAAACGCCTTTTTGCTCAATCTTCAGCCTTCGCTTAAGCTTCGGCCGATAGACATCGTTGGACGTCCGCCTTGCCTGTCCGGCGTAGCCTACGAGGCGAAGACGGGACCTTGAACCAAAATCCGTCTTTGAAATAGCTTCTACACAAATTTATATTCAGAGAGGCATCGAAAATATGAAGGAAAAAGTTAGAAACCTGCTAAAAGAAAAGAATGCGATTATGCTGGCCCACAACTACCAGCTGCCGGAAATCCAGGATACGGCCGATATGTGCGGCGACTCCCTCGAACTCAGCCGCAAGGCCGCCCAAACCGATGCAGACATTATCGTCTTTTGCGGGGTCCATTTCATGGCCGAGACCGCATCAATTCCCTCGCCTGACAAGACCGTCCTCCTGCCCCGGGAGGACGCCGGCTGCGAAATGGCCGATATGATCACGGCGGAGAGTCTACAGGAAAAAATAGATTCATTGCCTCCCATGCCGGTGGTCACCTATGTCAACTCAACCGCAGCTGTCAAAGCCCTGTCGACCATCTGCTGTACATCGGCCAATGTGGTAAAGATCACGGAGAGTCTCGACGCCGCTGAAATTCTGATGACCCCGGATCGCAACCTGGCAAAATACGCCGAGACGCAGACCGGTAAAAAGATCCATATCTGGGACGGCTGCTGCCCCTTTCACGACCGGCTTACCCCACAGCAGGTTACGGCGGCCCGCCGGGCGCACCCGGATGCCGTCTTCATGGCCCACCCTGAATGCCGCCCGGAAATACTAGCGATGGCTGACGTCATTACCAGCACCTCGGGCATGATCAGGCATGCCGAGAGCGCTTCGAAACAAGAGTTTATCGTGGGTACTGAAGTGGGCCTGCTCCACACCCTCAGCAAACAAAACCCTGAAAAGAGGTTTTACCCCGCCTCCAAAGAACTGCTCTGCCCGGATATGAAAAAAATCACTCTGGCAGATGTGGTGAGTTGCCTTGAAAACATTTCAGGAGAAGTAAAGGTACCCGCAGAAATTCGGGTACCGGCGCTTGCGGCTGTCAAACGCATGATCGCAATTTAGAAGCCATCTCCGACGTCTGATCCGATGCATAGCTGATCGGTCCAGGCTATCCGGAGAGCATACGATCGACATGGATGATGCTTCTGGCGCTGCCCACCGCAATGAGGACGTCACCGGACTCGAGCCGATCGTCATTTTTCGGATTAAAGAGCATCCTGCCGTCGGCCTTTCTCAGGGCAATGACGTTCACGTCCATTTCCTCCTGGATGCCGGAATCCGACAAGGTTTCACCGATAAATTTTGATTGGGGACTTATCCGTATCTCCTCCAGCTGGATATCCGTGCTGTCGTCGGCAAAGGCCATCTCGAGGAACTCGATGACGGCAGGGCGCAAGACGGCGTGGGCCATTCTGCGTGCGCCGATATCGTAAGGTGAAATCACCTTGTCCGCGCCGGCCGCCAGCAGCGTTTTTTTAGTCGAATTCAGTTCAGCCCTGGCGACGATAAAGATGTCGGGATTCAACTGCTTGGCGGTGAGAACCAAAAAGACATTGTCTGCATCCGTGGCAACGGCCGTCACAAGCCCCTTCGCTTTCTGGATGCCGGCTTTTTCGAGGATGCCTTCATCCGTGGCTTCGCCCACCAAATACAAGATTCCGTCACTGTCCATGGTCTCCACGCGCTTTTGGTTGCGTTCGACTGCCACCACGTTGATATATTTTTGGGTGAGATAGCGGGTAAGGACTCTGCCGATCCGCCCATAGCCACAGATGATGTAATGCTCCTTGAGCCTGTTTATTTGAGTGTCCAATTTGCGCCTCCCCAATACCGCTCGAATCCGGCCCTCTACGAGGAACTGGATTATATTGCCGACCACATATAAAAAGTACCCCACCCCCAGGATAATCAGAATCAGGGTGAATACTCTTCCCGAACTGCTGATCGAGTGCACTTCACTGTACCCCACCGTAGCAAGTGTGATAATGGTCATATACAGCGCGTCCAGGAAATCCCAGCCCTCGATGACAATATATCCCAGACAGCCAAACGCAATGAGGGCAATGGATAACAGCAGGGATATCAGGAGTTGTTTGGTTCCATCCATGGTAAGGTCATCCGTCGAATGGATAGGTTCATTAGATTCCGTTGCATATCTTACTTGCGAGATTATTCACCATATCTATCATTTTCTCGATAAAAATCCCAGAGGATTGACGTCCTTCTAAATATTCAGTAGCATGCGCATTCATTGAACGCTCCCCGAGGGCCCGCCGAGCGGGATTTTCGCCGGCTTTCGCCAAGCTGCGGGAAATGCACTCACCGATCCGGTCAACTTTTAAAACGAGCAGCCTTACGTTTCGTAAGGGCTTCTGGCTGATTTTCTTTTCCCCAATAATGGAGGCATTGCGATGAAGGGGTTTGCCTGCTGGGTCTGGCTCCTACTGTCATTCGGGTTAGTCGATATGGCGATGGCTGTTGACAGCCGGTGCTGCCCAAATTCGTCGCCCCTTACGACCAAGACAGTGACGCCGGCAGAAAATCAGAACGCCATAAACGCCTGGCGCGTCTTGCGTCATAAGCGTGGCCGAAAGGATTCGGTATTTTCCGGATCGGATATGTACAGCCCTCTATTGTTTGCCCATCGTGGCGGGGTGTTGGAGACAGCGGAATGTACTGAACGCGGATTTCGATACGCCCTTGAGGTGGCCGGGGCCGATGTTTTGGAACTCGATGTTCAGATTACCCGCGACGGCCAATTCGTGGTTTGGCACGGCCCCGGGTTGGACAATGTGCTGATTTTGGGGGTAGATCCAAATCCTGAAAAGCGGCCGGAAGGGCGCAGAAATATCTACGAGTTCGACTGGCGTGAACTGGACGGTCGGGCCTGGGTGGCCGATCCGTGCACAAAAAATCTATCTGAGGTTCCTCGGCAGAAAGATCGTCGACTCCTCCTCTTGGCGGACTTTTTAAGATTATTTGAGACCGCGCCACTCAACATCGAAATGAAGGGATCCTTCGAGATGGCCCTGGGCGGCCGCAACGGTTTGCCGGAGAACGTGGCCGCGTTTAGAACAATACTCTTGAACGCGGCCCATCGCCCCACCATTGTCATTGCCAGTGCCAGCAAGGAAATACTATCGGCTTTCCGTACCATCGATGGTGATCATTTTCCCACCAACCTTACCTTTTGGGAGCAGATCAAACTGAAAGTCTCAAAGACCGCACCAAAGCAACGCGTATTGGAAACCAGCTATTGGAAGGTCTTATCCGGGCGCAAGATCATTCAAAAGATGCACCGTAGTAATAGTGCCACCTATGTGTTCATTACCGGCTTCGGCCCCATCGAAGCTCTGGACTGCGATCTAAAGGAGGCAAGCATCATCGAACTTTTATCGCGTGGCGTCGATGGCATCATGACAGACCGTCCCCGGGCGGTGCGAAAGATTATGCATCAATGGTTGCAAAAAGAAATGGGAAACCCTTGAGTCCGCGCAGGCCTGAAGGGGGTGACAGGCAGCGCTTGTCCGGCATAGCCTTCGGCGACGCCGGAAGAACGCAGCACCGGGCCAACCCGTCGTCGCACATAGGCTTACGACTTCGCCTTAGGCTTCGCCGCACAAGATGCCGGGCATGAAGATGCCTTTTTCAATGTGGGATGTCCGGCCACAAGGGGTATATTTTGGTTCGGGGCAAGGCCGCAGCATTCCTGGCAACCTGAGGCGTAGACTATCTACGTCGAGGGGTGACAGGAAGCGAGAACGCAGCACCGGACCAAAAGATGCCCCTTGTGGTCGGACATCAGGGTTCTTTGATATGGGCCCTGAGCTCCCGCGGCCCCTCTCCACCGCCCGGTCGCCAGTCCGGCGGGGTGCGCACTTCCAGCATCAGGTCGAGTTTGTTCATACGTTTCAATCGATAGAATATCATCGCCCAGGCGCAGGGCACATCCGTCCTGATTTCGCAACTTCCGTTGCTGGAACCACCGCAGGGGCCGTTGTAAAGCCCCTTGGCGCAGCGAGCCACCGGACAGATGCCGCCGGTGTAGGCCAATACGCAATCACCACAACCGCGGCACATTTCCTGGAAAACCCCCTGCTTGATGTTGGACCCCAGGAAGGTGGTATTCAGGGCCGGGATCACCGGCAAGGGGGCATAGACGGCGGCCATGGTCTGTACGCCTGCGCCGCAGGCCAGGGAAAGCACCGCATCCACATCTTCAGGAATCTGAAAATAGGTTTCCAACCAATCGGTTTCACACTGCCGTTCAATGGTCTGGACCATGAACTCCGGTGGGTAGGCGGTGTAATGGCGCTCGGCCGCGAGTTCGCGGGCCAACTGTCGAGCCTCCCGGTCGCCGCCGGTCAGGCAGACCGATACACATCCGCCGCAGCCCACGACGAGCACTTTTTGGAATTCGGCAATGGTCGGTGCGATCTCGGCCACAGGTTTCAATTCACCGGTTATCACTGGGCACCCCCCTTGCTTGTGCCCGCCCGACCGGGCGCGAAGTGCGCCCCGGCCACGGAGGCTATCTCTTCCCGATGGCGGGGGCAGAAAGGTTCGGCCGCCTTCGAAAGACTCGCCTTGAGGTCGCGCTGGAATTCAACTGTATATAGGGGCTCTCCGCAAACCTGACAGCAGACCAGGTCCAGGGTCTGAAAATCATCCCGGTGATCGCCTTCGATGAGATGCTGAAATTCCACGGCATCGGTGGGGCATACTCGTTTGCAATTGCCGCAGCGGGCACATCGCGTCATGGAGTGCGCCAGGGTTCGTCGCCCACTCTCGTCCTGGGCGCGCAGGGCCGTGGCCGGGCAGTTCTCGACACAGGCCATGCAGCCGTTGCATCTCTCGTTTACTTGAAAATATCTCATAATTAAGGATTCCGCTTGATAGCTCTTTTATAAACCCGCGCCGTTTCCCTGGCCCGCGGGTAGGGAACAGCTGTCGGGTTGGTGTACGTCAAGGCCTTGTCTTCGCAAAGTTCCACACACAGGGGTTGCCCGTCACACAGGTTGCACTTGAACGGCCGTCCCCGATCCGGGTCGAATTTCATGGCACCGAAGGGGCAGGCGTAAAAACAGGTTCGACAACCCACGCATGTACTATAGTCAACGACGACCCGCGCCAGCTCCGGTTCCCGGCTGATGGCCTCGCGGGGGCAGGCCTCCAGACAGGGGGCCTCTTCACAGTGCTGGCAGCTGACCGGCAGGAATTGCTCAGCGGCCTTCCAGCTGACTGCCCGAATCCGCGACCGGGCCGGATTGCTCACCTGGGCGTGCTTCAATGAACAGGCCACCTCGCAGGTACGGCAGCCGGTGCATTTTTGGGGATCGGCCGTCAGGACTTTGGCTGGCATCATGATAACTCCCTTATTTCAATATATTCCACAGCTCGACAACTTCCAGCTGTTCAAACACTTTCTTTTTGACCAGGTTTTTCCGGTCCCAGCCGTTTGTCCTATAGTGCTGGGTGACGATCCTTTTAAAGGTTGCCAGATCAATGCTTTCCCAGGCGGATATACTCATCTCGAGCCCGCCGGGGGCTTCCAGGCACGAACCCAAATTCCCGGCCTGCCGCGCGGCCTGAGCAGCCTTAAGGTTGAACAGACGTTCCAGGGCATAGCAGCGGTAGGATGCAGCCATTAAAGTCCGGGATGTATAGTCAACGCCGGTGTTGAGCCGAATCAGCTCAGCTGCGCGGTCCAGGTCCAGGCGTCCGGTTTTCCGGCAAATACCGGCACAGGTCCTATCACCCAGGCTATCCAGCAATCGGTGACTTAACTCCAGGTGGGCGACCAGACCGAGTTTCCCCCGATATTGACTTGAACTTCGCGGGGGAGCAGCGAACTTTGGGGTAGTGCCGCCGGGAGCCGTTTCCTGGCATAGACAGATCTGGCTCAAGGTCGGAAAAGTCTCGGGATTCGTTCTCAACGGACCTTCGGCCAGCGCTTCGGCACTCCCTTTTCGCAAGGCAATACGTTCCAGCAAGGGGGTGATGTCATCCGCCGGGCCGGCCGCCTGTGCGGCCATCAGGATAGCGGCCTGGCCATCCATTCCCCAGTCATTCACCATACGAAGCAGCCCGTCCGTATTTAATTCATCCGAGGAGCCCACGGCCGGATAGTTCGGTTGCATCGCCCCCCTGCCTGTCCCGGCAGCTGCGACAGAGCCTGCGCCGCTTGCGGTCATCTGGCGTTGCCGGATGGCCTCTTCCGGGAATTTGATTTCAAGATCCAAATAACCGCGGCAGGTCAGGGCCTTAACTCGCTTGATTCCAAGCACCGCGCCCATTCCGGTGCGACCGGTGCTGTTGCCGGCTCCATCAACGATGGTTGCAAACCGCACGCGGTTCTCACCGGCCGGCCCGATGGCAATTGTTTTCAGGTCCGCATCCCCCCGCGCCTGCCTTAGCTTAGCGCTGGCAGCAAAAACCCCCTCGCCTTTCAGATTCCCGGTGTTCAGGATCTGAATATCAGCGTTGTGAATGTCCAGGGTCACCCACCGCCGGGAGCGACCGGTGATGACCAGGTGATCGAATCCGGCCCAGCGCATTTCAGCGGCAAACAAACCCCTCAATGGAGCGGTTTCCAGAAAACCGGTCAGGGGAGATTTCGTGGTGATGTACGCCAGCGGGTTGGGGCTCGACAGTGTGCCGCCCAGCAGCCCGGCACTGATCACGATCGCATTGCCGGCAGCGAGGGGATCACTGCCGGCGGCACCATAGCGACAGGCAAGATAGGTTCCCAGTCCCCGCCCGCCGATAAACTTGCGGCGCCACTCTTCCGGAATAGGCGTGATATCGACTGTACGGGTATCGAGATCGATGACGGCAATGCTGCGTCCGACGGTCATGATTACCCCTTTGAAAGCGTTTATGGACCCCAGACAAACGTTCATTATGCTGAACTTTTTAGATAGCGCCATCCTATAGCCCCAAATCTGTGCTGTCAACAGGAAAATGTTGTCAAATTGATATAATTGGAGACATCTTGCCGCTTTTTCTCTTGACATGTGTATCGGATATGGTAGCTATAGATTACTTTATTCGTTCACCAGGTTGAACAATTCAACGCTTCTGCAAAAAGGAGACCCAATATGGCTATCGACTCAGGTAAAACGTCAGCGGCCGAAGACCTGCGCAAAACCAGGACCTTCGGCAAGGTAAGGTGTCACAACCCCAGCTGCATGGAACGGCTCGTGCCGGAGCCGGGCGACGAGCATGTCAAATGCCCTACCTGCGGAATGGAGTTTCGCCTGTTTTGGATCAACCCCACTCTGCCCCGCATTCGCGGTCCCGTATGGGATGTAAACCGTAAACTGGCTCAAGAAAGGCTTGCCGCACTGGAAAAAGCAGAAGCTGAAAAGAACGCCAAAAAAGGAGGCAAGTAACATGGCACTGGACAGGAAAATCGCCTATATCAATCTTTCCACGGGAGAGATCGAGACCAAACCCATCCCGCTGGAAATGCGTAAGAAGTTTCTGGGCGGCCGCGGAATGGACGCCTACCTGCTATACAACCACACCAAAAAAGGCTGCGATCCGCTGGGTCCTGACAATGCCTTGATCATCTCCGGTGGTTTGCTGACCGCGACCTGCGCTTCGGCCACGGCCCGCACCCACGTCATGGCTAAATCGCCGTTGACCGGGCTGCTGGGCAGTTGCAACATGGGCGGCTTTTTCGCCCCCGAACTGGCCTGGGCGGGATTTCACCACCTGGTGATCAAAGGGCAGGCCGAGAAACCGGTCTATATCTACATCAACAACGGTGACATTGAAATCCGGGATGCAGCGACGCTCTGGGGCAAAACGACCACCGATACCCAGTGGGCTATCCGGGATGAATTGGACGACCAGGAAGTGAAGAGCCTCGTGATCGGTCCGGCCGGTGAAAACCTGGTTACCTGGGCCAATGTCATGACCGGCATCAAGAACGCCGGCGGCCGCACCGGCATGGGCTGTGTCATGGGCAGCAAGAATCTCAAAGCCGTGGCCGTGCGCGGCACCCTGGACATCAAGATCGCCCACCCGGTGGAGGCGTTTGAATACAACAAGCGGTTCATCGAACAGATTACCAGCGCCAAAGTCAACCAGACCCAGGGGACCCTGGGAACACCGTTTATCTGGGGGGCCACGAACTCCTGGGGCGGCGTGCGCACCCGTAACTTCCAGTACAATCAGTGTGAAAACGCCGACGACATCGAACCGGAACGCATCGATGAAATCTGTGAAGAAACCATGGGGCCCTATCACATGGCCGGCTGCTTCGGCTGCCAGGTACACTGCCGGGCCCAGCACAAGATCCCCAGCGGACCCTACAAGGGCCGTTACGACGAAGGCCCGGAATACACCTCTCAGGGGGCATTTGGCGGTGAACCGGACTGCAAGAGCGCAGAGACCGTGCTGGTGGGCAACCACCTTGTGGACCAGTTCGGCATGGACAACCTCGAAACCGGCAGCATTATATCCTGGGCCATGGAGCTATACGAACTGGGTATCATTACCACCAAGGAAACCGAAGGGCTCGACCTGTGCTTTGGCAACGATAAAGCTTTGATCGAAATGATCGAAAACATCTGCTACCGCAAAGGCTGGCTGGGCGACACCCTGGCCGACGGCGGCATTCCCGCTTCTGAAAAAATAGGCAAGAACGCCTTCGACTACTTGATCCAGGTCAAGGGCATGAGCAACCTGCATTCGGATGAACGCGCCACCCCGGGTCTGGCGCTGAACATCGCCACGGCTTCCCGGGGCAGCGACCACCTGCGCAGCCGCCCGGCCATCGACCTGTATCACCTGCCGGAAAAGGTGCTGCGCAAAATCTACAGCAACCCGATTCCCTATGACGGGCCGCTCAGTTCCGAACACACGGAATACATCGGCAAACCGTGGCAGGTATTCTGGCAGGAAAACTGCTACATGGCCGTGGACTGCCTGGGAATCTGCAAGTATCACACGACCTTTTTGGGTGCGACCTTGCCCAATTTCGAAGACTGGCCCAAAGTTATCTACTACAATACCGGCCTGGAAATGACGCCTACGGATATCTGGGAGATTGCGGTCCGGTGCAACACGCTGGAAAGAATGTTCAACCTCCGGGAAGGCCTCAAACGTACCGACCTGAAAAAAGGCGACATGCTCAACCATCGATATTTTGACGAACCTTGCCGCCGCGGTGCCCTGGACGTTATCGGCAAAAAGATCGACCGCAAGAAATTTGACGTCATGGTCGACGAATTCTACGGTTACAAGGGCCTGGATAAAAAAGGCAACATCAAAGCGGCCACGCTCAAAAAGCAGGGGCTCGCTGCCGAACCGTCCCATTTGCTGTGATCTATTGTAAAGGAGATAACCCATGGATAAAGCGTTAATGATAAATCACGAGAAATGCACGGGCTGCCGGTTGTGCGAGCTGGTATGCGCGGTAAAACACGACGGGGTCTCCAACCCGACCCGCAGCCGGATCAAGGTCATGAAGTGGGAAATGGAAGGCCTGTATATCCCCATGTCCTGCCAGCAGTGCCAGGATGCGCCCTGCGAGAGCGGCTGCCCGGTAGGAGCCATCTCCCGCAATGAAAGCCTGAACCGGGTGGAGGTGGATCACGAAGTCTGCATCGGCTGCCGCACCTGCGTATCGGTCTGCCCCTTTGGTGGCATGACCTTTAATGCCATCGATCGCAAGGTGATCAAGTGCGACCTGTGTGACGGCGATCCGCAGTGTGTTCGTTTTTGTGATGTCAAGGCCGTGGAATATGTTCCGGCCCCGGATGTCAGTATCGTCAAGAAGAGAGACGCCGCCCTGCGGTTGAAAGAGGCCTCCAAGAAAGCAGACACGCTATAGACCAACTTTTAAACACCATTTGAACGACCACGATTAGAAGCTATCCTATAGAAGTCCATTAAAAATATGGCCCCGGGTTTTTCGACCGGGGTCATGCCTTTTGGTCCCCCGCCCCGGTTGGTTGGCGAATGGCAGAATCGGCGCGTGCCGCTCTATCCAGAACCCGCCTGATCTTCGTGGCAATCTCGGTCTTGATGACCGGCTTCATCACGAATCCCTGGAGTCCCATCGCTTCACTCTGCTCGGCATTGATCTGATCGCTGAAACCGGTACAGAGGATCACCGGCAGATCCGGACGGATCTTTTTTAGCTCCTGGGCCAGTTGAATCCCGGTCATATTGGGCATGGTCAGATCCGTAATCACGAGTTCGAAGCGATCCGAATTGGCCCGAAAGGCCTCGAGCGCCTCCACGCTTCCGGTCCGCACAGCCACCTTGTATCCCAGCCGGGCGAGCATCTGCTGGACCATCCTGACAATGGCCTCCTCATCATCGACCAATAGGATGCTTTCGGTGCCGGCCGGGATGGGAGCATCCCGTTCAGCCAGTGTCTCCTCAACCTTACTGTCGAACAACGGCAAGTAGACTTGGACTGAGGTACCTTGACCAGGTTCGCTCTGGATCCACATTTCGCCATTGCAGCTTTTGATAATCCCCTGGACCACGGAAAGTCCCAACCCCGTGCCTTTCCCGGTCGCCTTGGTGGTAAAGTAAGGGTTACAAACTTTCTCCATGATCTCCGGGGAGATCCCAATCCCGGTATCGGCAACTGTGAGCCGGGCATAATTCCCGGGAATCAGCGCCGGCATGTCTGTCTGCCCCGCATCCAGGCGGACCGCCTTCAATTCCACGTTGAGTTCACCGCCGTCCTCTTCCATGGCATGAAAGGCGTTGGTGGCCAGGTTCATGATCACCTGGTGAATTTGGGTAGCATCTGCAATCACCACGCCACATTCGGGATCTATGGTTTGCTTGAATTTAATCGTAGACGGAATGGAGGAACGCAGCAACTTAAGCACCTCTTTGAGGATCGGCTGCAGTTTGGTCGGCCGGGCTTCTTGCTCGCCCTGCCGGCTGAAGGTCAGGATTTGTTTAACCAGATCCTTGGACCGCATGGCGGCCTGGAGAATCTCGGCAACATAGGTCTGCAGGTGGCTATCGGCCGGCAGATCATCACGCAGCATTTCCGAGAAGCCCACCAGGGGGAAAAGGATGTTGTTGAAGTCGTGGGCGATTCCCCCCGCCAGGGTGCCGATGGCCTCCATACGCTGGGCTTGCTGCAGCAGGGTTTCCATCTCCTTGAATTCGGTCACATCGCGAAAAACAGTTAACTTTGAAGTGGAACCATCCGGGTTGCGGATTGGCGAGTTCGAAATATGGAAGATTTTACTATCCAGGGGGCTGGCAACCTCGGTAGTGACGTATTCACCGCTCATCACCTGGCTGTGGTTGCACCAATCGCACTGTGCGTTCAACCCATGCATGGCCTGGAAGCAAGGCTCGCCGGTGGCATCTCGTCCGAGCCGCTTGATCATGGCCGGATTCAGGTACTCTACCCTGAAATCCGGAGAACAGATATAGGTGGCGTCATCCATTGCTTCCATCATGGTTCGGCATTTCTCTTCGCTCTCGCGCAGGGCGGTGTAGGTCCGCCGCCGTTCATCTTCCACGCCGATGGCCGCGGCCACAATACCCATCAATTCTTTGTCCGCTTCGCTGGGTGTGTAGTCCTCTTTGAAAACGACGCAGAGTGCCCCAATATAGGTGTCGAAGAATTTTACCGCTTTGCCCATATAGGTTTTTAGGCCAAAGGATTCGACGTTGGGATCAGTACGGGCATACTTGGTTTTCGGCAGGTCGGGAACGATCATTACCTCCTTGGAATCGTTTTGAATCACATCGTAACATATATGCCCTTCGGGATTGTCCACCGGATTGAACTCTTCCGGGGTTTGCCACTGGCCCCAGGCCTGCAACTGCCCGTTGTCCAGACGGTTGTACAGGGCACAGGTAGCCCCGAGCAGTTCTCCGCACAGGGCTGTGAGCCTGTTGATATTTTCAATCGAATCCGGTGTGAAGTTGATGAAACAATCATTCAGCTTGGAGAGGTCATCTTCGCTCTTGCGCAGGTCCGCGGCCACCAATTTGCGTTCGGTAATATCCCGGGCATTGACAACAAACCCGCCGACAGCCGGATGATCGAGCAAATTTTCACTGATACCTTCCAGGGTCCGCCAGGATCCATTGCGGTGCTGCATTCTAAATTCGGTCGGAATCGATGGTAGCAAATTACGAAGGCGTTGTTGGAAACGCGCACGCATGGCATCTCTGTCATCCGGATGAATCAGATCAAACACACTGAGGCCAGCCAGGTTCTGAGAATCCCATCCGAGGATGCGCTTGATGGACGGGCTGGCGTAGGTAAAAACACCTTCTGGATTCAAAATTGCTACGATGTCGGAAGCATTCTCGATCAGGTTGCGAAAATACTGCTCTTTACGCTGCAGGGTGTGCAGGGATTCCCGCAATTGGCTGGTCATCCGGTTGAACACTTCGGCCAGTTGACCGAACTCATCCCGGGTGCTGACCGGGATGCGGAGTTCCAGATCCCCGTTCCCAATGCGCTCGGCTCCTTCTGTAAGGGTTTTAAGCGGTTTGGTAAGGTGACGGGTCCAGAACATTAAGATTATCGCCAACACGAGCGTACAGGCTGCGCCCAGGCCGAACACATAGAGACGGATCCGGTCGGCCAGGCCGTAAATTTCTTTTTCCGGAGCGGTCGCAATTATGAACCAATCCCAGGGACTAAAGAAATCATAGCGCGCCAGGTTGGAATCCATTGCAGACGTGTATACGAGACGCCCCCGTCCATTTTGCAATTCTTGAAACCAGGTTTGGTTGCGCACATCGTGCCCGATCCGGCCGGGATCCGGATGCAGGGCGATTTTACCCTCAGCGGTCACCGCAAATATATAGCCCTCGCGACCCACTTCGATATTCGCCATACCCGATCCCGCATCCAGCTTGGCCTTGGTGATACTGGCCGGGATTTCCGCCAGTCCATAATTGTGGAGAACGGCCACCTGTTCTTTGGCCACGCGCATAGCTTCCACCAGACGGGTCTCCAGCCAGGTATCAGCCAGATCGGTCAAGGCCAGGCGAGAAAAGTAGTGGGTGGTGGCAACCGTGGCGAGGGTAAAAACAAAAACCAGGGCCAGGGTAGACGTCAGGAATTTTGCATAGATGTTCATCGCGCGTCCTTTATTTCGTCATGCGGCCTGCGTGGACTTACAATTCCGGGTACAATCTATGGCCGCCATGCCTGGAATCGCCTGAGTCGAATATAATATGAACAAGTTACCGAATTAGCACCATTTCTCGATGGGAGCACCCCGGATTCAGCCCCCATCACCGACCACGATAAAAGGCGCCCAAAAAAATGGGTGTGCGTAAGCTGCTATGGTTTGGCCGGATGGTGCCTCTACAAGGGTTTTGCGGTCCAGTAGGTGCAGGATGGATTTCCGCAGGGATTTGGCCCGCGACAGGCCGGGGTCCTGTTCCTGGAATTGAAACAGCCCCGTGGTCAGTATTTTGGCGGAGGTTGTCTCGACGGGCCACATGCTGACCAGCAATGCCCTTGAACCGGCATAAAAAAACGCCCGGCCGAGGCCGGATACCGCTTCGGCGCCGGCCCCCTGAGCGGCGCCTGTATTGCAAGCGGATAGCACGATCCAGTCGGCATTCAATTTCAGCTCGAGTATCTCTGCGACTGTCAGCAGGCCGTCTTCACTGCCCCGGGTTACCTCCGGGCCGCTCAGGGCCAGCGCGGGTTGATCCAATCCATCCAGATCGCCGGGTACCAGACCGTGGGTGGCAAATGCGATGACCTTCCGGTTGGAAAGGTCCATTTTCTTCACCCGGCTTTCCGTGGCCCGCAATCCCAGGTAGATATCCCGGCTCGGGTCGGCCCCAAGCATGGCGGCAATGCCGGTGATCTCTTCGGCAGTGTCGGGCAACCGGCTGAGCATACCGATTTGACTGGACACCATGGTCGCACTGTCCAGGGTATCACTTTCCGCTACCCGAATGCCGCGCACCTTCAGGCGGCCGCCGCGGCTGACCAACTGGGTGCTTTCCACCGATTGTTCCCGGGCCGCCTGCTGCATTTGCCGGCTGTTGAAGTAAGGGTCTCCAAAACCGGCAAACGTTCTGCGCTCTGGATTTCCGGGCGGCAGTGAACGCAATGTCACCAGAGAAGAAACCGAGGGCAACCGCGTCAGCGAGTGCTTGCGAATCAGCCAGGGCACTTTCCGGTAGGCGGCAAACAGTATTTTTTCATCAGGTGCCAGATGCACCGGCATCGTAGGCAAAACGGCAAAGGGAATGGTTCCCAGCGGAGCAGCAGCGACTACAATCAGATCCCCGGCGCTTTTCCAGGCCGGCGCCACAGGTTTGAGAAGGGTCGCGTACAACTCATGGGCCAAGTTCAAATCATAATCCGGGATATCTCCCAGCGTCCCCGGTACCGGTGACAGGGTCTGCCGCAAGCGCCGTGTTTTCTTCTTGAGAGCATCTCTGCCTAAAGGCGCAATCGCAAAGGCGACCGGCGACTGCAATGATAGGCTCCAAATATAGGTCCTGGCGGCCGCCGGATATATAACCACCATAGCCTCATCGGTTTTTAAATGTCGCTGCAGCGAGTTAAACCCGGGAACTTGCGGGTTTACAAATTCCTCATACCGGGGGAATCGGTTTTGTATCTCATCCAGGATAGCTTTGCGGGCCTGACCCAGCGAGGCAATGGAGGCCTGTAGATCGGGGATTACATTTTGCCCAACCTGGCCTGGTGGGGCGGCCAGGAGGTTGGCCATGATTAACTTGAGCGACTCGATCTGCTTCGCTGCGTCCTGCTCCCGGCGCACCAGATCGGATAGTTCCGGCGTAACAGCCGCCGCCCGGGCACCGCTGGCCCCGAGCGCCTGTTTCACCTGACTACCATTGATGGATTCACAGAGCCGGAATATCTGTTCCGGAATATCGGTCTTGGCTGGATTGACCGAGGCATTGGTGTACAGATCGGTCAGCAAATCGATATAAGCTTCTGCAATAATTTTGATTCGCAGGTTCTTCAGAAAATCCTCGTTGGCGCCCCTTTCTTTAAAAAGGACGGGCATGGCTTTGGAAAAGTCCTGCCGGGCCTGCGCATGGTTGTTGAGCGCATTGTGGGCCATGGCCTTCAGTCCCAGCATCTCGGCTGTCTGGTATTGGGCATCGCCCAGGTAGGCCTGCAGGTCACGGTGGGCGGCGTCGATTGTCTCCATCGCCTCCCGGGCCCGACCGGTCATCAACAGGGCAATCATCATGTCAGGATTGCGGGCGATGTACTTGTTGTAATCATAGGCGTTAGCGGCCATGTCCGCCTTGATGCCGTCAAGCTGTTCGGCTGCGTCAGGGTACTGCTGCCGAGCCACCAGGATCTTCACCAGGTTGCTCCGGGCCGCACCTACCCAGGTGGCCTCTTTAGGCATCCCAGCCTGCTCAAACAGATCCAGGCCTTTGCGGATCAGTTGTTCGGCGTCTTCCAAACGTCCCTGCATCGCCAGGATCTCACCCAGGTGCACAATGCTGTCCGCGGTGGTACCCGATGATTTACCGGTCAAACCGATGGATTCATTCAACGTGTCCCGGGCGCCCATTTCCGCCTCGATCAGACGGCCCTGAAACGCCAGGTTCATATCCAGGCGGCCTTTGTTGTGCAGATACACCAAGGGGTGCTTTTTAACCTTTAGTTTCAGCAGCCGGGCGGCCTCCCTGCGATGGGGTTCCGCCTCCGCAAACTGGCCACGGGCATGGTAGAGGGTTGCCTGGATCCGGTGTTTGTCGATCCGCAGCCAATCCTGTCGATTGCGGCTTGACGCTTGCAATCTTTCTCTCTCGATAAAAGCGAGCCCTTCGGTCACCGTCCTCTCACAGGCCGCTAGATCACCCACCCATGAATAGTATAGGGCCAGCAAGAAATAGCTCGTACTGCGGGGGGTCGTCTCCATGCTGCGTTTGACATAGGTGATGGCATTGCGAAAATTGCCCGCCAACGCTTCGGAAGTGCTCAACAGCATCAGGTTCGCGGGCGTTTCGCGATACTGGTTGGACAGCCTGAAATCTTCCAGGCTTTGCAGATAGCGCCCCAGTTCACGGGCAGCCAGGCCCCTGGTGAAGTAAAATGGGGCCAGTTTTTTTGGGTCTTTCGTATCTGGTGGGGCAGCGTCCGCTTTGGCATACAGTCCGGCGATGGCACTTTTGTCGAACTTACTCGGCCGGTCGAGTAGCTCCAGAATATCACTCACCCGGCGGGGCGGCACATCAAAAGACTTGACGGACATGGCCACGGTGACCTTCCGGGCATCCTCGACAGTCATTTTCTTTTCGACGCAGGCACTGCCGAAAAGTATCATCACCAATAGCAAATGAAGGGCATATCCTGAGGGAGAACTCTCTAACCATAAAGACCGCAGGGACGTTTGCAGAGTCAACTTATATTGCATGCCAACACCTTTCTAGACCGCTGTATTGGTTAAACGCGAGTGTTTTACCGCGCGAGGACTTCTTCCTGGGACGATCTGTTCTGTATATCAGAATGTGCTTTTAGATTCAATTTGGGAGGTGGGGCTGGGTATGGAACCAACGTTAAACAACTTAAATACACTTTAAAGGATATTCACAAAGGGACTGAAAACCATGGGAGTATATCGGTGGACGCAACGAATAAATGGTCGGAAACCGATTTAGCCGCCGGCGAGCAAAATGACGATATGAATCTCATCGCCATCTTGCGTGACCTTTTTCATTTCGTCCGGATAGGCGCTTTCATTGTTGAGATAGATCTCAATGAAGTGCCGCAGCTTTCCTTTTGTATCAAGCAGGCGCTCCCGCAGGCCTGGATATTGTCGCACCAGGTCGTCGATACACGCCCCGACAGTGGCCCCGTTCACGGCAACGGTCTCACGGCCGCCGGCATGTTCACGGTGGGTTTTGTGAAGGTTTATGTTGATGGTCATGCTTGTCACTCCCTACCGCAATCAGAACAGTGCGGATATTAATTGATTTTAAAATCACCGAATGCCAGGGCCAGACCGTCATTACGCAGCAGACGGCCGGCCAGCCAGCGGCCGGCTCCGGTAATGGCCTTGACGGCTTGCGTGGCGTGGATCGCAACGCTGACCGCCGGGGTTTTACCCAATACCTTCGCAACTTGACTTGGCGGTTCGGCTGGGATAAGCAGGCAGCACATGACAACCCGCCCTACCATTGCCAGTGATGTCCGGCCCGGCAAAATGGTTATTATCACCAGCTATTTTACTGGTGAAACCTATGGCCTTTTGGGCCCCCAGGCCGCCGCCTCGATCATAACCCGCCAGACCCCCTACGAATGTCTGGTCGTCGCCGTGACCAATGAGGATGAGCCGCGAACGGTCAAAAAGGCCCTCTATGAATACTTTGGCTCCCAGACACCGCTGGTCGGCTTTTCCTACCTCAGCGGCCGTCCCGACCTTTTGGCCCTGGCGGCAAAGCTGAAAACAGAAGGCGCAACAACCCTGCTGGCCGGCCCCAAGCCAATGTCGATTTCAGGGGTGAAATCGGTTGCGACCGACACCCCCACCGCTTCCAGGGCTTGGCCGACCATTTCAGTTTTGCACTGCACGGCCCGGCCGAGCAGCTCGTACCGCTCCTGCAGCTTGAATCTCCGGCCGCCCTCCCGGATATCGCCGGCGCACTCTATCTGGATGAAAACGGATCGCGTGTAGAAAGTCCCGAATGCGACTGGGACCCCGCGGTCTTCAGCGGCATTGACTGGTCCAATATTTATCGCGTCGTTGATTCCCGCCTGAAGGCTATCGAAATCACTGCTGCCCAGGTGCTCCAGCAGCTCGGCTGCCCCTGGGCAGCCCGCTCAAAACCGGCTAAGATCAACTATCCCGCTTTCCTGTCCAATGCAGCTGAAAAAACCGTTGACCTCGAATTGGCCGGTTGCAGTTTCTGCGATGTCGCCACCGATAAAGGGCTGGTTTCCGGCTTTTCACAAGAGTTCGTTTTGGACCAGGTGTCAGCTCTCCCGGAAACCGCCGAAGGCCGGAAAATTTCATTTGAATTGATCAACGAAAACCCTTTGCCCGGATTGCCACACCTGCTGGAAGGGATTCAAAGGCGCGGATTGGAAATCTCCCGGATCAACTTGACCTTGCGAGCGGACTGGCTTTTGAAGGCCGAACGCCACCTGCAAGCCGCACTGGAAATGGCCCGGGACATGCACATCCGCATCGTGTTCGCCTCGATCGGTTTCGAATCCTTCAGCGATATCCTCTTGGGCAATCTCAACAAGGGGTTGTCGGTCGATGCCAACCTGGCGGCGGTTGATCTGGTCCGGCGGATGAAAGCCGCCTTCCCCCGTGAACTGGGTTACCTCCGCCACGAGGGCGGCAACCACGGATTCATCCACCCAACGCCCTGGGATACGCCGGCCACCGAATCCGAGGTGGGGCGCATCATTGCCAAGCACGATCTTGCCCGGGATATCCTACCGGACCACAGCACCCCCCTTATCATCCACCATGCGTCTGGCCTGGGGGCCTGGATAAGGAGGATTGAAAGCAGGGAGAACCTCAGTTTCAACCGCATCGGCGCGATCATCGCCTGGTGGGACGATCCCTTTTAAGCCCTCTTTTCAATATTCTCAAAGACCATAGTAACAAGTGTGAATTGCATTCATCCGTTCACCAGAATGAATATTTATCTAGATATTATCAGTCTCGAGAAAATTGTCAATGGAAGAATAAACCCCTCTCATTACAAGCCCAAAATAAATTATTTTATTTTTATATTAGTTATTTATATCCAAATTACAATCTGCTTGACATTGGACAAACCTCTGCTATACTGCCTGTAATATAAAGTTCACTATATTGAACCGTCATGCCCCGACGGTAAATCATGAATATCAACGCCGTGAATAGGAAGGCTTGTTGACATAATGGCCAATTTAAATGAATCCAAATCCAGCCCTGGTGGGTATAAAGCGCCGGCTGTCGGCAAGGCGTTTGAACTTTTGCGGACTGTGGCCCGCTCGCGTCAAGGCCTGGGTTTGAGTGAACTCGCCTCCGAACTCGGCTACAGCAAAAGCACCACGCACGGCCTGGTGCACGCCCTCATCCATGAAGGCGCCCTGGTGCAGGCCAACGGCGGTAAAAAACTGCTGTTGGGATCGGCGGTGGTGGAACTGGCCTTTCAAAGCTGGAATTATCTGATCATCAACCGGGAAGCGCAACCCATCCTCGATGAACTTCGGGAAGAGATCGGCGAATCGGTCTTTCTAGGGGTATTTAATCGCAGCAATGCCCGCGCTATCATCATGGCGACTTCAGAAGCGACCAAACCTTTGAAAATTTCTTCCCCTCCGGGTACGACCATACCCCTATTTGCCGGCGCCGTGGGCAAAGTTTTTCTGGCCGGCATGGCAGATACCCAGGCCCTGGAGCTTATCCGCGAGAAGGGGTTGCCCCGGTTTACCGACAACTCAATTGTCAACGCGAACGAATTGATGGAGGAACTGGAACGGGTCCGTGAACGCGGCTGGGCGTTAGATGACGAAGAGTATATTCCGGGCGTCCGGGCCGTGGCGGCCAGCCTCGGCAACCTGCACGGCCTGCCCCTGGCCATCTGGGTGGTCGGATTTGCCGGGAATATGGGCGATGACAAAGTGGATAGAATTACCCGCGCTACACTGGAAACGACGGAGAAGCTGCGGGTCGTCCTGGATGCAGCGCACTAAGGCTGAAAGGGCGTTTTAAGTGTTAAGTGTTAAGAAAAAACCTTAAACCCCAAACAGAAACCGATCCCCCAAAGGACCGGTCTGAAATTTGGATATAGCCGTTTTAGGTTTTTAGGTTTTATCTTAACACTTAAAACCTAACACATCTGAATTCTCAATGAGAATTCAGATCTCCATATCGTCTGGTAAGTCCGCGTTCGTATACACCTTCTGCACATCGTCGCAATCTTCCAGGGCCTCCATGAGGCGCACCATCTGCTCGGCCTCTTTGCCGGCAACCGGGGTGACGGTCTGGGGCAGCATGGTGACTTCGGCGTCGATGGTCGGAATCCCGGCAGTCTCGATCGCGGCACGCACGTCTTCAAAATCAGACGGTTCGGTAATCACCTCAAAATTTTCGCCATCTTCGCGGACGTCCTCGGCGCCGGCGTCCAGGGCGACCTCCATCAAGGTATCTTCGTCCGTGACGCTTTGTTCCACCACCAGGTACCCTTTCTTATTGAACATGTAGGCCACGCAACCGCTCTCGCCGAGGTTGCCGCCGGCTTTGCTGAAAATATGGCGGACATCTGCGACGGTGCGGTTCTTGTTGTCGGTCAAAGATTCAATAAAAACCGCCGCCCCGCCGGCCCCATAACCTTCATAAGTCACCTCTTCGTAATTCACGCCCTCGAGTTCACCAGTACCTTTTTTTACGGCGCGTTCCATATTGTCTTTGGGCATGTTCTCGGCCCGGGCCGCCGCCAGGGCAGTGCGCAACCGCGGGTTGGCATCGGGATCACCACCGCCCATCCGGGCCGCAATGGTGATTTCCTTGATCAACTTGGTAAATATTTTGCCCCGCTTTGCGTCGGTGGCTGCTTTTTTATGCTTAATGGTTGACCATTTGCTGTGACCTGACATTGACTGTCCCTCCTTATCTGAGACCCATGAGAAAAGCCCAATTTTGTTTCAGTTCAAGGCGGGCGATAATTTTAACCGGAAGAATACAGATAGTATTTTGAGGGTTAAAATTTGAGCCCAACGCAGAACTGGAGCAAAAGGGGGCTTTTCTCATGGGTCTCAAAGCTTACCCAGACCTATGATAAATATCTCCCGGCTCGCTTTGCGGCTGCTCTGGGGTTTGAATATTTTATGCTTTTTAAAACTCTGGCGCACTTCCGCCAGGAAGGCCTGGAAATCCGGCCCCTGGAAAATTTTACAGACAAACCGCCCGCCCGGTCTCAGGACATCTTTGGCCACATAAAGGGCGGCCTCGCAAAGACCCATGCTGCGGGCGGCATCCACGTGCTTGCTGCCGGTAGTAGCCGGCGCCATGTCACTGAGCACCACGTTATACCCGGCCCCGGCGTCAGCTTTCAAGTCTGCCAGCATTTCATAGATATCACCGGTCAGCACTTCGACCTGGTCGGGCAGCGCAATGGTCACCGGTTTCAGGTCGATGCCCACTACGCGGCCGGTCGGCCCGGCCACTTCCGCGGCATATTTCAACCAGGACCCGGGGGCGCACCCCAAATCCAGGACCGCGTCGCCTTTTCTGATGATCCGGTTTTTCTGCTGGATCTCCTTGAGCTTATATACCGAGCGGGCCGGGTACTTATCCTTCTTGGCCTGCCGGGTATAGTGATCCTGCCACCTGTTTCCGGATTTTGAACGTTTCATATCTGTCGTTGTGAATCAAGTCAAGCCAAAGACCGGGTAGCACTGTCACTCTGAGCTTAGCGAAGAGTCTCCCGCGATCAAAGGCTATTTTAAAGGGATTCCTCGTCGTGTCACTCCTCAGAATGACAATATAAACTGTTATTCAACCCAAAAATTGGGACATAACGTTAAAACAACGCCTCAACAGCCTGATCAATATTTTTGACCCCGAGCAGATCAAGCCCCGGTTTCCGTTGAGCCGTTTCAGGTTCGATTCGGGCAGCAGGCAGCGGCTAAACCCCATCTTTTTGGCCTCGGCCAGCCGGGTTTCTACCTGGCCGATGGCCCGCACTTCGCCGGTAAGCCCCACTTCACCGAGCACGACAGTTCCGTCTGCAATGGGTCGGTCCAGAAAACTGGAGGCCACGGCACTGACGATACCCAGATCAACCGCGGGCTCGCTGACCTTGACGCCGCCGGCCACGTTCATGAAAACATCGTGCCCCATGAGCTGCATGCCCAATTTCTTTTCCATGACCGCCACCAGCAGGGATACCCGGTTGCGGTCCAGGCCGAGAATTGTCCGGCGCGGGTTACCGAAACTGTTAGAACTCGCCAGGGCCTGGAGTTCCACCAGGATGGGGCGCGTACCCTCCATGCTGGCCGTCACCACGGAGCCCGGGGCACTGGCCGCCCGTTCACTTAAAAACACCGCGGACGGATTTAACACCTCGCCCAATCCGGAGTCATTCATCTCGAACACCCCGATTTCGTTGGTGGAACCAAAGCGATTTTTAACCGCTCGCAGCACCCGAAATACGTGGCCGCCGTCTCCCTCGAAATAAAGGACGGTATCCACCATGTGTTCCAGCATGCGGGGACCGGCAATAGCGCCGTCCTTGGTGACGTGTCCAACCAGAAAGATGGGGATACCGGTCTTTTTAGCCACCAGCATCAACTGCACGGTGGATTCGCGCACCTGGCTGACACTGCCCGGAGCAGATGTCAATTCCGCGTTGAACATGGTCTGGATGGAATCCACCACCAGGACATCCGGTTTGAGATTGGAAATCATGTTGAGAATGGCGTCGATATCGATCTCCGACACCACCAAAAGATCCGGGGATACGGCCGCCAGGCGCTGGCTCCGGATCCGAATCTGCTGGATGGACTCCTCGCCGGACACGTAAAGGACCTTGCGGCCGGCCACGGCAAACCCGTGCAGGGCCTGGAGCATGAGCGTGGATTTACCGATGCCCGGATCACCTCCGATCAAGACCAGGCTCCCCGGAACCAGCCCGCCGCCCAGCACACGGTCGAATTCGGCAATGCCGGTTTCCATGCGAAATTCATCCTCGACGGCCACACTGTCGATGGGCACCGGCTTGCTCGGACTGGCCGTGCCGGCACTCCCTTTGCCTTTGGCCGGTTTACGGGCCACCACCTCTTCCACCAGGGAATCCCATTCGCTGCAATCCGGACACTTGCCCATCCATTTGGGGCTCTGGTAGCCGCAGGATTGGCAGGTAAATATGGTTTTGGTATTCTTTTTCAAGTTACTTTCCGCCCGTTTGGCTTGATATATCTATTGATTTCTGGCATCAAATAGTTTCTAAGCGGTCATAACATGTACCTCTCAAGGGATCAATGCCTGCAGGCAACCGACAAAGCCTGTATGAAAGGCAGCAACACTGGAAGGAAGTTTATGCGTTTTCGGGCTTTGGGTTTTCTGCAGGTTTTCCTGGTTTTTCTCTATTTCGTCACCACTCCAAATCAAAGCTGGTCATCCGACCACACCGATCCACATGCGATCTTTTTCAAGGATGTCCAGACGCGCCTGCTTGAAGAGGGCTTTAACCAGGATATGATCGAGCGCCTTTACGGCAGACAAGATGTGCACTTCGATGTCGAAAATGTCTCCCTTTTTTTCGTACACAGCGAAGCCCGGGTGGACTACGAGCAGTTCACCACCTGGAGAGCCATTCGCAAAGCCCGCAAATACATCGAGACTCACGAAAAGGACCTGCAGTACTCAAAAACAACATACCGGGTCGATCCGGAGGTCATCACTGCTATCATCCTGGTGGAAACCCAACTGGGCACCTATATGGGCCGCAGCCGGGTATTCAACGTGCTCTCCACCATGGCCGCCTTGAATGATCCGAAAGCCCGCAATGTGTTGTATAAAGAGCTCCCCCCCAAACGGCGCTACTCGCGGGCCAAGTTCGAGAAAAAGGCCGACTGGCGAACCAAATGGGCCTTTAAGGAACTGGTGGCCTTCATCCACTACACAGCCCGTGAAGATCTGGATACTACCCGCATGAAAGGGTCCTATGCCGGTGCCATCGGCATTGCCCAGTTCATGCCCACCAACGCCTACAAAATGGCCCAGGACGGCAACGGCGACGGCCGCAAGAACCTTTATGAGCATGCCGATGCCATAGCCAGCGTAGCCTATTATCTAAAGTACCATGGATGGAAGCCCGGTATCAGTGCCAAAAAACAGCACCGCATGATTCTGCACTACAACAATAGCGACGTCTATGCTAATACCGTGCTGAAAATTGCGAAGAAGCTAAAATAGGGCTGAATAGGTTAAAGCGCATTCAGCCGTGTTAAGTTTTATGCGTTAAGTGTTAAGAGAGAGCAAAAAGAACACCTCAGGCTATCCAGTGATCTTTAGAATTTAAGAGTGGTTGGTTTTAGGCCTGAGCCTGAACCTTGAACCGGGAACCTTTGAACCTGTAAAGCTCATGGACCTACATACAGTTGTAGTCGTTTTGGCTTTGGTGGCCCCTTTCTTTTTCGGAACCATCTGGGCTACCGTGAATGTGGCGCAAAAAGATTTCGGCACTATGGGGAAAAAGGCCATGTGGCTCTTTATTGCGGCCATTCCCTTCGTCGGGTTTATCATTTACCTGATTTTCGGCATGCGGAAGGGAAAAATCTCGTCAGACTGATATACTCGGATAGCTGTTGACAAATTATTATGGGTTATATATTCCAGATTGCACATAAAAATGGTCCCATCGTCTAGCGGTTAGGACGCCGGCCTCTCACGCCGGTAACGGGGGTTCGATTCCCCCTGGGATCACCAAGAATAATCTTAGGGGCTTATATATAATTCTGAGCCCCTTATTTATTTCCTGCCTTTCTAATACCCACCATGTGAGCACCATTTAGCCTGACCACAATACATAGACCTGCCCCCCGATTCCCCATTTCATATCAAACTGAATAATACCGGTGCTATTCTGGTAAGGTTTTGAATTTTCCAGAAGTGCGCATAGTTGGCAACATTACACTATCCAGATTTTTTCATCACATCAAAACCTTGCCGTACCTCGCAGAATTGACAAAATAGCCTTTATCTTATAAAAAATAACTATTTCCATCCGAATTATTGCCACACCAGCATTTCCCGGAAAACAATTAGGGGGCATATTCATGAAGTGCCCAGATTGCTACGCTGAAATATCTGATGGTTATAAATTCTGTAGTGAGTGTGGATCCCAATTAACTCATTTCACAGGTGAGCAGCGTGAAAAAAATGAGTGATTCAGAGGAGAAATTCCGAAGGCTTGTTCAGGACAACGATGAGAGATACCGTCTATTGGCGGATAACGTGAACGATATTATCTGGATGATGGATATCTCTCAAGATGGCCTGACCTATAGCTATATCAGCCCCTCCATAACAAAAATAAGAGGATACTCGCCAGAAGAGGCCATGAAGCTGACTCTCCCGGAGGTATTAACGCCCGAGTCCCTCCGAAAGGTCGAGCTGGTGTTTGGCGAAGAATATAATAATGACCATGAAAGGGACCCCAATCGCTGCGTCATATTGGAGCTCGAAGAGTATTGCAAGGATGGAGGAACCGTTTGGACAGAGTTAACCACATCGTTTATCCGTGACGATCAAAAACGTCCGGTTGCGATTTTGGGTGTCAGTCGTAACATAACCGCCCGCAAGAGTGTAGAGGAAAAGCTTGAGCTTACCCTTCGAAAACTAGAAGATCGTGTAAAGGAGAGAACCGCCAGACTGGAGATTCAAAAAACTAATCTTGAGGAAACAAATACAGCTCTGGAAATTCTCCTAAAAAAGAGAGAAGCGGACAAAGCCGAAATAGAAGAGAAAGTGTTACTCAACGTAAAGGAACTGCTTGAACCGCTCTTAGAAAAATTGAAAACAAGTGGCTTGAACGACAAGCAGATGACCTTGGTCAATGTCCTCGAAACAAACCTTATGGATATTATTTCTTCGTTTTCACAGAAATTATCATTGAGTCTCTGTCATCTTAGCCCAGCTGAATTACAGGTGGCTAATTTTATAAAGCATGGCAAAAGCACGAAAGAAATTGCGTCCTTTTTGCAACTCTCGCCAAAAACCATTAAAAACCATCGAGGCAACATCCGTAAAAAGCTCAATCTTAACAAAAAACGAATCAACCTAAGATCCTATCTTTTGTCCCTCGATTAAAGGGCCTAGTTTGTATAGGGCTTTTTTGGGCTTAAATAAGGCCTTGATTTGATAAAATAATTATTTAAAAATTATCCTACAGGAATGCTTTTGGTATCTTGCCATCGCACCTCCAGTTCCTGTTACTGCTTTATTAAGGGGTAGCGCTGCCCCGGTTACCCCTTAATAACTCTCCCTGACACCTAACCATAGGAGGCATCATGCAGCAGGTTAGGGCTTCCGAAAGACGCAGCGGCTATGATCGCAGAACCAACGGCACTGTTCTATATACTGGCCCAGAACGAAGGACCTTAAGACATAGGAGGGCTTCAGATCTAATTGTTTGCCTCTATTGTAAAAAGAACTCTGGCCCTCGTGGGGACTGGAGCAAAAATATTACTCAATTAGAAGATGTCGATGGATGCCGAGCCGGTATCTGCCCAGACTGTTCTTCAAAACGGTTCCCACAGTTTTACTCTAAATACTGAGCTACGCAAGTCACTGTCTTGCTTGTCTATTTCGAATTGAGATTTATCATCGTTTTCAATACCCAAATTAGAGTTCCAGCCTCAAACACGCATTCATTCACAATTATGCCGCATTTCTCAAACTAATTTACACCAGTAACTGAATCGTTTCACATTCTTCTACTGTCCATTCTTTTTAGTCACCAAAAGGAGGGTTAGCCATCATGGGCATACATCTAAAGTTGTCCCCGTAGTGCCTTCACAGAGGAACGTCTCTCTGTGAGGGCTAACTGTTGAGGGTTTTAAATCGCTACCGCAACAATATCGTGCCGCCATCCAAGGAGGAGAGAGAATGGGAAAATATCTTATGATTTGGGAATTAACCCTGGAACATATTCCGGTTGATCCCAAAGAAAGAGGTGCTGGATATGAAATGCTGCTGGCAATGGTCAAGCAAGACATAGAACGCGGATTAACAAAAGATTGGGGCAACTTTGTTGGTGAAGGTTCAGGGTATACTATCGTAGAAGGTTCGGAGGTGGAAATCAACAAAATGGTGCAGCAGTACTCCCCATTTGTAAGGTTTAAAACCCACCCGGCCGTTTCAGTTGACCAGGCCGATGAGGTTATAAAGTCACTGACTGGTTAAGATCCCGATTGTTCAAATTTATTTGATCTGATTTGTCAAGAAGGGAGGTTAAAATGCTTTGGGTATCTTATGGGAGAGTATCGCAAGAAGGCATTCAAGGGATGGTTCAGAATCCATCAAATCGTGCTGAAGCAGTTTCAAAACTTTTAGGGGCGTATGGTGGAGAACTGGTCAGTTACCACGTGCTTATGAACGGTGACATCGATTTCTTTATCGTCTCCGACATACCTGATGATAGAATAGCAGATGTCGCAATTGTCAACGCAATGCTCGTTAGAGCATCTGGAGCAATCGAGACAATTGCCACTGTCCCTGCAGTTCGTGCTGAAGACGCCATGGCCCAGATGCAGAAAGCCCAGCAGATGGCATCAGCAATGGCGTATCAGGCACCCTCTGAGTAGGACTCAGGAGGAATTCGCCCCATCACCACATTCACCCCCAATGAATTCCTCCCGAGTTAGAGCGGTTCCTCTAAGCCGAGGGGCCGCTCTTTTCTGGTAGTTTATTTGGATAACCTTATGTACCGAATAGAGATCCTATCTTTTTGCAAACCCTACAATTATAGAGGCCCCAATGGCGCTTACAAAGAAAGCGATAGTTCGTTCTATCCAGCAACGAACTGGTTCGTCCTACAATCACTCATATGAGTGCTTGGAAACCACGCTTGAGATTATAAAGAACACACTCTCATCAGGTGAAGATGTTAAGATCAGTGGGTTTGGAAAGTTCAAGTTAAATGACAAGTCGGCCCGTAAGGGTCGGAATCCTGTCACAGGTGAAACTATGATGCTGAAACCAAGGAAGGTAGTTACGTTTCAGTGTTCGGGTAAACTGAGGGAGAGACTGAATACCTAAATAGTATCGGTGATATTTTATGTATATGTGAAATTTCAACGGATTAGTGACAGTGGTAAGAAGTTAGTTATAAGGACAAAGGAGGTTTGCCGTGAAAAAGCTCACGTATCAAAAGAAAATTTTTCTAATTGTCATCTTGATAACCTTATCTTTGCCTGGGTGCCTGTCCTGGAAGGTGGGCTGGCAACAGCCTGCGGCCCCAGCAGGGCAGGGAAACGTTGTGGCCCTGCTTGATAAGGCTAAAAGCCAAGCCAACCAGGCCGACTCACGGGATAAAGTGTTGGAAGCTATCAAAACATACGAGCATGTTCTAAAGATTGACCCTGAGAATTATGAGGCCCTGGTGAATCTCGGCAGCTACTATTTTCTGGTCGGATATGGCTATACGGACAACCGGGGGGAAAAGAAAAAGTACTATATGGAAGCTATCAAATGTTGCGAAAAAGCCCTGTATACGAATTCAGACTTCAAGGCCCGGGTCGATAAAGGCGAGGGCGTCTGGGACGCAGCCGGGGTCCTGTCGAAAAGAGAAATGCAGGCGCTCTACTTCTGGTACCTATCCGTTGGCAACACCTGGAATGACTGCCTGAACGGTGTTGAAAAAATGTTCGCTTTTCACTGGGCCGGGAGAGCTAAAAAGATACTACCCGTCATGATGAACATCGACCCAGAGTGGTACGGCGGAAGTCCCTACTTTTCGTATGCGGCCTATTACGCGGTGCTCCCCAGCATTCTCGGCGGCGATCTTAAAAAGGCCGAAGACTACTTCAACAAAGCGATTACGGTCGGACCGAACAAACTGAATTTTGTAACTGGCCGGGCCAGGTACCTGCACACCAAGAAAGGTGACCGGGCAGCATTTGAAAAAGACTTAAAATGGGTCCTTGAACAGCCGGAACAACAACCAGGAGACGACTATCCATGGCGTGTGTATCAGCAAAATGACGCCAGGCGGATGCTTGCTAACATAGACGAATATTTCTAACAATTTAAGATTCAGGCTTAAGTTTTAAATCTGGTGACTCCGTCCATGTTCCGATGGCATTCCTGATTTTGTGATAACTGAGAAATATAGATAATATTGTTTAGGCCGGGGTGGCCTTACAGGCATCCCGGCTTTTTATTTTATGAGGCTTTGTCACCGGCCGGGATCGTCAGATAGGAATGGAGCCGAGTAATACCATTTGAAGTGTTTAAAATTTCAGTAAAATTGAACTACAGCATGTTTTTGGCAACAGTCCTTGGTCCCTGCAACTTCAACATATCTGCAATTTGGAACAGGCTGATCGGGCATAAAAAGTATGTTCTACTTTTTTTTATGTGAGCCACGACCGTAAGCGATTTTCAGTTTTTTCATCCTCCCTCGCAGGGTCCCCGGGTTAATCCCAAGCATGCTTGCAGCGCCATCTTTACCTTCCACCTTGCCGTTCGCCTTATCCAGGGCCCTTTGGATGTGGTTGGCCATCACTTCATCCAAGGGACGAATGATCCCGTCATCTTCTTTTTCTAAAACGATATTCTCCGTGGGAGTCGAACTAACCGGCAGTGGGTCGAATGACAGCCGGCTGCTGTCATCCCTCATCTGGTTGAGAATAAGTGTTCGTTCCACAAGGTTCTGCAGTTCGCGCACATTCCCGGGCCAATCATAGGTTTGTAATTTTTCAATAACACCAGGCGCCAGGGAGGGACGTTTTCGAATCTTCAAATCCATAGATTTTTGCTCTAAAAAATAGTCTACCAGCGCCGGTATATCGATGGTCCGCTGACGCAAAGGGGGAATCATAACGGGAAACACATTGAGCCGAAACCACAGATCCTCGCGAAATTGCCCGTTACGAACCATCTCCTCCAAATTCTTATGAGTTGCGGCGACAACACGCACATCCACCGGGATTGTTTCTGAACCGCCCACCCGTTCGATTTCATGCTGCTGCAGAACGCGGAGCAGCCTTACCTGGGCCTGCATGGGCAGTTCGCCTATCTCGTCAAGGAATATTGTTCCGTTATTTGCGCGTTCAAAACGGCCTCTTTTTTTCGAAATGGCTCCGGTGAAAGCGCCCTTTTCGTGTCCGAAAAGTTCGCTGTCGATCAGATTGTCGGGTATCGCCCCGCAGTTCACCTTTATAAACGGCTTGTCCTTTCGCATCGAGGAGAAGTGGATTGCGTTGGCAATAACTTCTTTGCCCGTGCCGGTTTCCCCCATAATAATCACAGGACTGTCCGTGGGCGCCACATGTTCCACCATGCGCAGGACTTCCTTGAGTCCGAACTTGGCACCGATGATCGTATCTCCGGTCAAGTGCATCATTTCTCTGTGCAAGTACCGATTGTCATCGGACAGGATTTGATTGAGTCTTTGAATCTCCTGGTGCTGTAAGATGTTGGATATGGCAGCGGCAAAAGGTTCATGCAGCAAAGAAACGAGATGAGCATGTTGCTCGGAATAGCTATGCTGGCCGTCCGCAGCGATTCCGAACTGGCCAAGCCTTTCACCTTCCAAGTGTAAATGCATCTCCATTAGGGAAGTCTCAGCGCCAAACACCTGAGTTATTGCCTCTCGTATGAATATAGGTTCGGAGCGCCGGTCATTATAGATATTTACCCATGTCGGTTCTTTAAATCTCTCTTTCAACCCATCCCAATGTTCTTTGGGAAAAGAGATTGTTGAGGCAGGGGCCGGTATATTCCCGGGAAAGATGGTAGCCAGCATGTGCCCCACATTCAGGTCAGGATCATACAGAAGAAAGTACATCCCGGAAATGGGGATGGATTGCTGCATATAATTCATACAGTTTTCCATCGCAGTTTGGATATCCAAGCTGCTGAAGATCCGAAGGGTTACCTGTCGGAAAAATTCGTTTTCATCTATTTTCATGGGGTTGCATTCTCCTTTGGTGGGGCTCTGTTACGTCCTCTGAGAAAAGTATCTGATAAATATGTAAGAAATAGCACGTAACTGATAAATACAACAGTTTAAACTTGCATATTTACCAGAAAGTCACTTTACTATTTTTAACATACTGATAATACAAGGTAAATTTATTTGGCATGCAATTCGCTATATTGAGCGGTCATGAATGATCGAAAACACAATGAGGTGAAAATGAACTGGATTGAAATCATACAACTTAAATCGTTCACATGCGAGGACAGGGACAGTGCTTTAGCAGCATTTGAACAACTTTCTGCACCAACATTAGATGCGAATCTTCAAGGAATCGATTTGTGCAAAAATCCGAATCTGGGAAACGAATTGAGCATCTTGATCAATTGGGACGGCGATGCACCTCCCAACGGAAAAAGTGGTTTAGGCCTACAACTGGCCAGTGCGTTTTCTGAGTTCGGGTACATCGATCATTCCGGCTGGCGGCTTAGTAGCAGACTTGGCCACCAAGTTTCATAGAATACCACCTTTAATTTTTTAGGGGAGGAGATGATCATGATTAATGCAAATGAATATAGAGATATCAATGCTTCCAAGTTTAATGACGGGCTGCACCTGAATTTGGAAAAACTTCGAATTATAAAGGACGCCAATCAGGTTGAAACGGGCAGTGGCACTGATGAAATAAACTCCGTGCTTGGCGTTCTATTTGTACCTGATTTTTATAAACAGCATACGCCGAGTGAACAGGCAAAATCGCTCCCTGCCGATGAAGTGCAGGCCCCTGTTAAAGAAACCGTCCCTCTCGATTTTGAGAAAAACACCCCGCTGAATGAGGTTGACCAGGGCTCGATCGTCAAACAAGTGTTGAACAAGGCCATCGATAATCCAGATTTTTGGCTTGAACTACTCGAAAACAGCTCTTCAGCACTTTCTCAATATAAGCTTACCCGTGAAGCCAAAGCCGCCATAGCATCGGGTGATGTTCAGTGGGTTAACGAAAATGTCGGTGGCCTCACTGAAAAAGAGAAAGCCTACTTGTACCACCGTTTGGAGCGTGAGGCCTGGTAAACCATACAAAATATCAATTGGAGGATAGTTATGCATATCGCCGTAAAAGAACAAAAGGTAATGGAAAAAGATCACTTTTATAAAGGTGAAGGCACTATTGAGCTTCGGGCTGCAATCGGTTTTGGAGGAGTCCCAACACAAGAGGGCAGTAGCGTGTTGTCCAGTATGCGGATGACAATACCTGCGGGAGCCTCTGTCGGTAAGCATGTACATAAAGGAGCAGAGGAACTGTATGTGGTTTTATCCGGCAAGGGTCTTCACACTACAGAAGGGCAGGCGTGCGAAATTAATCCGGGTGATGTCATTAATACCAAGAGTGGCCTGGAGCATTCGGTAAAACCGGTTGGAGATGAACCCCTGGTGTTGCAAGCATCGCTTATAAAAAGCATATAAGGCATAAATGTGACTGCCATGATTGATCGAATACATAATGGCAAAAGATACACTAATTCTAAACCAATTCATTAGGACTAAATAACATGGAACAACTAACCAAAGAACTTATCCTTATCGGTATCGTTTTGACAATCACATTGGTTGCGTATCTTTTTATAAGAAGATCAGGAGGCACTGCGTCAGAAAACGCAGGGAGGATCCTGACCGGCGTCATGGGCGCTTTCATGCTGCTGGGCGGAACTGCGAAATTCTTTGAACCCTTCACGACCATGTTTGCCAATCAGATCGCGCTAAGCCAACTCCCCTTGCCAACGATTTCGGCTTTTGCCGGGCAGGCCGGAGAAATTATCAGCGGGTTGGTTCTCATTGCGTTCTTTGCATTCGGACGAAAATTGGGAGGCGCGGTTGGAAATAAGATCTTCTACCTTGCAAATTTGCTGATCGTTGGCATCATGGTTATCGCTGTCTACGTCCATTTACATCCGGCCGTCCCGGCCGAGATACTCCCGTTCCAATCCAAACCCCCGGTCCTGACCTTAATAGTCATGTTTCTGACCGGATTAAACATATATCTACACCGAAAAAATCATCTGACGGAAAGTATGGCAACATTAGCGGCCGACCACGGTATTGCTTTAAAAACCCTTACGCAGTAATGATCTGAGTCAAGGGGTTTGAACTACACAATTAGAGAAGCTTGCCTTGCAATTCTGGTTAATAGCGAAAAAAGGTGATAGGCTAAAACCTTGGTACAATTTATATCAGTCTAATGGGGACTGGCTAAATATCTAATAGGAGAGGTCTTCTTATGAAAGTACTTGGGGTTTCAGGTTCTCCCATCGAGAACAGCAATACAGATAGAATAGTCAAGACCGTACTAGAGGCTTCTGGCCTTGAAACCGAGTTTATTAAACTGGCAGATTACGTCTACGTTCCCTGCAAAGCTTGTCTTGGCTGTCGAAATACAAACGAGTGTGAAGTAAGAGATGATGGTGTCGTTCTTGCTGAAAAAGCAAAAAATGCTGATGCATTGGTAATAGGTGGTTTTACCCCATACTCGTCGTTAGATGCCAGGACCAAGGCGTTCATGGAGCGCCTCTATCCACTCCGCCATAATCATGGCTACCTTCAAGGCAAACCAGGTGTTGCAGTGGTTACCAGTGCAGTCCCTCCAGAGATGCAAGAGGCGATGCCTGCCGTAGAAATGGGAGTGAATGCAATCAAGTTCTTCATGATGGAAGAGGGTATGAACTACCTGGGTGCTGTGACATGCCTTGGCAATGTACCCTGTGTTAAATGTGATAACAATAAAGACTGCAAGATGTCAGGGATTAAAATGATGTTCGGAGAAGAAGCCACTCCCGAATCTGTTGGAATAAACACTTTTGAAGATCAGCATGAGGTAATTGAAAATGCTTACAACCTGGGGCAACAGGTAGCCATTGCTTTAAATGCGAACTGATCGGATAATAATAATTCCTCTAAATTTTAGGATTTCTCCGCGAACTACGACCATGTTCCGATGGTATTCCTGATTTTCAGACTACCAAGGAATACCAGAATTATTCCTCAAACCGGGATGAACGTTTTGGCATTCCGGTTTTCCATTTTATCAGGCCTTACCTTTGACCGACTTTAGAGCCATCAGTTAGGCAAACCGATATTAGTGCTTATATTAGTGTTTAGTAGGTGCGCCTAATCTGCGCGCCCAGGTATCTATCTGTATTATTTTTTGATTTACCCTACAAAACCTTATCGTAGCCCGCCATTGGTAGTTTCAAGTGCTTCTATCAGGCCGCTTACGGACCAAAATGCCAAGACTTTTAGAAACGCACACTTTCAAATCGTAAGGATTTGAAGGGTGTAGCGACTATCATTCTATACAAGCAATTCAAGGGACCGATCTGAGAGTATGAGCTTTCAATTGAACCTATTTTCTAAAGAAAAGCGGTTACCTGGCAATCTACAGGAAGGTGGGTTTCAACATCAATCCAACAAGCCGGGGATAACCCGGAATGCTGTGGGACACGCTGCACAGACCGGGTCTGAGGGACACATTCATTTACGAGTTTTGGTTTTTTTGATGGCAGCTTTTATTTTCAATGGCTGTGCCCCTGATGCCGACCAGTCTAACGATAGCCCCGTAAAACCATCCAATTTCAACCTGCGGGCCCACCCGGGAATTGAGGAGGTGGATGCCCAGCTTGCTGCGAAATTCAAGGCCATGCATACTAAGAAAGGAGCGGCCTACGCACCCCGGACGAAGCACCTGGATGAAAACGGGTGGGCCCACTACACCAATCGGCTTTTCCTGGAATCCAGCCCTTACCTCCTGCAGCATGCCCATAATCCGGTAAATTGGTACTCCTGGGGTGACGAGGCCTTTGAGACCGCTCAGCGAAAAAACCTGCCGGTGTTGCTGTCGATTGGCTACTCCACCTGCCATTGGTGCCATGTGATGGAAGAAGAATCCTTTGAGGATCTTGAGATTGCCGCTTACATCAATGCCAATTATATTGCGGTAAAAGTGGACCGCGAGGAGCGTCCCGACGTCGATGCCATATACATGAGTGCCGTGCAGGCTATCACCGGGCGCGGCGGCTGGCCCATGACCGTATGGCTAACCCCGGATCGCAACCCGTTTTATGGAGGGACGTATTACCCGGCCCGGGACGGTGACCGGGGCGCCACGATGGGATTTCTCACCCTCCTGCAGAAGATCAAAGAGGCATACGACCAGCGGCCGGAAGTGATCAGACAGGCCGGGGCCCAGTTGACAGATGTTATCCAGAGAATGCTAACCCCGGCCCAAGGCGGCGCTCCTCCCCTGGAACCAGTCCTGCACAAAGCCATTGCCCATTTGAAAACACGGTTTGACAAGGAAAACGGCGGAGTGATCGGCGCGCCCAAGTTTCCCAGTACAATGCCGGTCCGACTGCTGCTGCGGTATTACCGTCGGACCGGGGACCAGGACGTACTCCACATGGCGGAAAAAACCCTTTTGAAAATGGCCCGCGGGGGTATTTATGATCAGGCCGGCGGGGGGTTTCACCGCTATGCCACCGATAAAAAATGGCTGGTACCCCATTTTGAAAAGATGCTTTACGACAACGCTCTGCTGGTAATGGCGTACCTCGACGGTTACCAGATCACCGGCAATCCTATCTTTAAGCAGGTGGCAACCGAAACACTTGGGTATATCCAGCGGGACATGACATCCCCCGATGGCGGATTTTATACCGCCACGGATGCAGACAGCCTGACCCCTGCGGGGGAAACCGATGAGGGCTATTATTTCACCTGGACCCCCGGCGAACTTGAGTCCGTCCTGGGCAAAAAAGATGCCGCGGTAGCAGCCCGCTACTTTGATGTCACCGAATCCGGCAATTTTGAAGGCCGGAATATTCTGAACCTGAAATCAACACCGGCCGACGTTGCTGCTCAACTGGGCATCTCCCCAAGAGAACTGTCCGCCACAATTGCAAAAGTAAAGCCCAAATTGTACAAGCATCGCAATCGCCGCCCGCTACCGCTACGCGATGAAAAGGTCCTCTCGGCCTGGAACGGCCTGATGATTTCGGCTTTTGCCAAAGCAGGCCTTCTGCTCGACAAACCGGAGTACATCCAAACCGCCCGCAAGGCCGCTGCCTTCATCGTGCAGCATCTTTACACGGATAACCGCCTGTTGCGGTCTTATGTGAACGGAGAGGTGAGTGGTAAGGCCTATCTCGATGATTACGCCTTTTTTATAGCCGCTTTGCTGGACCTTTTTGAAGCAGATCCGGACCCCACCTGGATCGACACAGCCATTGCCATAGAAAAAACCCTCTCCCGCCACTATCTGGACCACGCGGCCGGTGGCTATTTCATGACGGCGGATGATCATGAGAATTTGATAGCACGGGAAAAACCAGGCTACGACGGTGCCCTTCCTTCGGGAAACGCTGTTGTCGCGATGAACTTGCTGAGGCTGTCGGAATTTACAACCGATGACAGCTATCGCCAGAAGGCCGTCAAAACGATGGCTGCATTTGCAGCCCTATTTGAGTCCAACCCCCTATTGCTGACCGAGATGCTGGCAGCCTTGGAATTTTCCCTGGATAACGCCAAAGAACTGGTTATTGTATCGCCGCGCGGAAAAACACAGGCCAGCAAACCGTTTTTATCCAGGCTACGCAGCACGTATCTACCCAATCGCGCGTTGATTCAGGTTGAGATGGGCAAGCATGCCCGTGAGTTGGCGGCCACATTGCCCATTGTACAAGGCAAAACAGCCAACGGTGATCAACCGGTGGCGTACGTGTGTGAAAAAGGCGTCTGTCTGCTGCCTTCCGTGACACCGGAGAATTTTGCCGAGCAAATCGCACCGGTCAAAATGATGGCCACAGAGAGCTAGAGAAAAAAGCCTACATGTCCGATTTTTTCCTATACAGCCTGTTTGCTTTTTTAGCAGGGGTTACGTTTAACCTGATGCCCTGCGTGTTGCCGGTAATGCCGTTTAAAATTCAGGCGCTGCTGCGAGAACTCGAATCAACCCATACCTCGCGCGCCCTGGCAGCCACTGCGCTTTTAGGCGGCAGCATCTGTTTCTTTCTACTGTTGGGGTTTGCCACCATTTCGTTAGGGCTGCTTTGGGGCGAATTGTTTCAGTCCCGCTGGTTCCAGGGCGCCTTAAGCCTGTTTCTCCTGCTGGCAGCAGTCGCCACGTTTGCGGAATGGTCTCTGTCATTACCCCAGTTTCTCTACCAGGTTCCAGCACGCAAATATGTTAGCGTGGCTCTGACCGGCGCGCTAGCTGGAATTCTTTCTACACCCTGTTCCGGACCGTTCTTGGGATCTGTCCTGGCCTATGCCGTCGCCCAACCTCCGGCCAATGTCCTGGTGTTGTTTATATCCATTGGGATCGGCCTGGCCTTTCCTTACGTGGTCCTGCTGACCTGGCCGGGGATTATGGACAGACTGCGGTTCTCGGGTCCCTGGACGCTTCAGGTAAAACAGTTTTTGGGCTTCATACTGCTGGGCGGCGCTGTCTTTTTCAGCCGCCCGCTGGTTCCGGAGGTAATTCATTCTGCCGGCTGGCTGGCCTTGGGCGGCACCATGCTGGTATGGGCCTGTCGCTACCTGGTCAAATCCCGGGCCTGGTCGCAGTGGGTTGTGCCTATGTTGGCCTTGGGGTCGATTCTGATTGCGCTTGGTCTGACCGCGGGAATCTTAAGATTCGGAGAAGTTGATCTCGACTGGCATCCCTTTGAGGAAGCAGCCCTTGTAAAGGCCCGTGTAAACGCACAGCCGGTGCTGATTGAGTTTACAGCCGACTGGTGCTTGAACTGCAAGGTGCTGGAAAATACTGTCTATAAAACAGCCAAAGTGACCCAGGCCGTTCAAGCAACCAAAATGCTGACCCTGCGGGTAGACATTACAGAGGTGAGTGCCGCGAAAAAAGCCCTGCTGGTCCAGTACCGGGGCTATGCAATTTCCTTTCTGGTCCTATTGGACAGGCAGGGAGAGGTATCCCATACGTTTACCGGTCTGATGACCGATACGGCCCTCGCAGCAGCCATAGAAAAGGCAGGTGGTGTATCGTGAACATAAGAGCCGTTTTGAAAAACCGACGAGGACTTCGACCATTCGTCTTCCCACACGTGATTAAGCAAAATGGCGTGGATTGTCTAATGCAGTCCATACTGCTATTAGCTGGAAATACCCGAAAATCGCGGGCCCTTTGTTATCTAAATAGGACCAGGACGTCACGCTTTTCAAGCAGGATAACGGTTACCGAAAACAATGCACACCCACGTTCCTTGACATCCACTCCTTTTAACTATCGCCTGATGGCCATTAGGCCATTAAAGATACTCTTAATGGTCGGTGTCAAACGTCCACGGTTGTAAGCATCGCCGCATTGGCGAATCGCTTCAGCTGCGGTGGGGTAAGGGTGAATCACATTGGCCAGCTTGCCCAGTCCCATGCCGGCCTGCATGGCCACGGTGATCTCGCTGATCATATCGCCGGCATGGCTGCCGACGATGGTGGCGCCCAGAATCCGGTCCTTGCCCTTTTCGACGTGGATCTTGACGAAACCCTCGGTCTCCCCGTCCACAATGGTGCGGTCCACATCGTCGAAGGGCCGGGTGACGGTGACGTATTCAATGCCGCGTTCCTCAAGATCCTTTTCATAAAGCCCCACGTGGGCGACCTCGGGGTCCGTGTAAGTCGCCCATGGAATGATGAAATCGGAGAACTTGTCTCGGCCGAAGAAGAGGGCGTTGCGGATCACCAGGCGGGCACCGAAATCGGACATGTGAGTGAACTGGTATTTGCTGGCCACATCGCCCACGGCGAAGACATTGGGATTGCTGGTCTGCATTTTGTCGTTGACGGTAATGCCCGTGCGAGCATGATACTCGATGCCGGCCGTGTCCAGCCCCAACCCATCGACGGTGGGCTTGCGACCGGCGGCGACCAGAAGGGCGTCGAATTCCAGGCGCCGCTCGGCGCCCTCCTCCGCGAGCACCATGGTTACGGCGTGCTTTCCGCCGCCCGCCCTGCCTTCAACCCGCTTGTAGCGGGCGTTATAGTGGAACTGGACTCCGTCCTCGCGGAGCGCATCACCGACAAGCCGCGCCGCATCGGGATCTTCCTTGGGCAAGATGACGTCGCTGCGGGAAAAAACCGTCACCTGGGAACCGAACCGCTGGAAGGCCTGGGCCAATTCGAGTCCAATGGGGCCGGCGCCGATGACGGCCATGCGTTGGGGCAGCTCGGTCAGGTTGAAGATGCTGGCATTGGTGAGATAAGGGGCTTTCTGCAAACCGGGAATCGGCGGGATGGCCGCCGTACCGCCGGTCGCTACGACTGCCTTTTTGAAGTTGAGGGTCTTGCCGTTGACTTCGATCTGGTTCTTTCCGGCAAAACGCCCCTTGCCGATAAAGACATCGACACCCAGTTTGGAAGCGAAGCGTTCGGCCGAGTCGACCGGTGCGATCTGCGCCCGAAGGCGGCGCATGCGCTCCATGACAAAGGGGAAATCCACCGAGACATCGCCGTCGATCTTCACCCCGAAATCGCCGGCATGACGCACCGCGGCGGCCGCCTTGGCACAGCGCAGCAGGGCCTTGGAAGGCACACAACCCACGGTCAGGCAATCACCGCCCATGAGATGCGCCTCGATGAGGGCCACGCGGGCACCCACACCGGCAGAGCCCGCTGCGGTCACCAGCCCGCCGGCTCCGGCGCCGATCACCACCACATTGTAGACCGGCTTGGGCGCTGGATCGATCCATTCTTTAGGGTGGAGGAGATCCAGAAATCGGGTGTTATGTTCATCCAACGGAGAGACGCCGCAGGCTTCCAGGTCCTCCTGCGCAAAATCGCCCAGCCCGGGGTCGCGTTCCGGGACTGTGGGCTGGAGGGAGAACGGCGTCTCTTCCCGCCGGGTAAGCGGTGCTATGAAATCCGTCCACCGCACCATGGTGCCATCTGGTCGGCGGGCTGTCTTGCCGTGGTCTTCGTCCTCGGCGAAGCGGTAGAAAAGGTATTTGTTCTCGAAGGGATGAGCCTGCTGAACGTGATGAAAAACGCCGGCCTCGAGAAGCAGATTCCCGATGTGGAGCGCAGCGGCCTCATCGCCGGCGATTCCCGCGTCGATCAGCGCAGCAACAGCCTCGCTGCCGACAAAACAAGTTTTGTATTTTTTTGGTGGAATCCCGTAAGTGCGATCCTGGCGGTCGAAAATCTCCCTTACCCGCCGGGTGAGGTCCGCGAGGCTTTCGCCGTCGAGGCTCGCCACTGTCTCTTCATGGTTGTCCATTGTCATGTTTGTCTCCTTTTAGCGTTGCCAATTCATAGGCCCGTTGAGCTGCGCCCAAAAGCGCCGCCCTGTCTTCACAGATGACCTGCACGGGAATGACCTGCATAAAGTCACTAAAACGCCCCTTTGCAGTGAAGCTCTCCATGAAGGCGGCTGTTTGCAGGGCCGGCATAATTTTGGGCGGGATACCACCACCTAAATAGACACCACCGGTAGCCATGCCGGCCAGGGCTAGGTTGCCAGCCACCGCGCCGAAGATGCGGCAAAAGCGCTGCAGGGCCTCCCGGCAAAGCGCATCTTCATCAGCGAGTGCATAGCGCGTGATGACCGCGGCAGGGTCCTCGGAAGCCATGGCCTGCAGGACCGCCGGTACGGGTTCGCTTTCGTCACTGGCCCGCAGCCATTCAAAGATATTGACCAGTCCCTGGCCGGATAGCACGCGCTCTGCGCTTACATGACCGAACCGCTGACGGCAAAAGCGCCACAGATCGGCTTCGGCTTCATCGTTCGGAGCGAAATCGGCATGGCCGCCCTCGGAAGCCACCGGGTGAAAACGGCCGCGTTTGGCGATCATCAGCGCCAGGCCCAGGCCGGTTCCCGGAGCGATCACGGCTAGGTTGCCATCCAGTTTCGGTTCACCTTGATTCAGGATGGTCAGTGCGGACGGATCCAGGCGAGGGGCGGCGATGGCGGTGGCGACCAGATCGTTGATGATCTGAACCTGCTGCCAGCCGAACTCCCGGCGTACATTCGCTGCGGAGACGGACCAGTCAAGATTCGGGAGGTCGGCGGCACCGGCCACTACCGGGCCGGCAACGCCGAAACAGGCGGCCGTTACCGACACGGATTGCCGCGCCAGCATAGCGGCAATCATCTCTTCCAGCCCACCCGCTGCCCGGCTGGAATAGGTGGCGCTATCAATTTCTATAAGTCCGTCGACTTGCGGTCGGAAGATCCCCAGGTTGGTCTTGGTTCCACCAATATCACCGGCAAGGATAACGATGTCTCTTTCGGGAACATGTCTGGTTTCTTTCGGCATGGTTTCACCTCTTAAGCCACGGCTATATTTACAGCTCTACCGTTTTAAAGGTAGCAGTGTTAATCGTTTGGCCGACATGCTCTAAGGGGATGCCGGGCAGCATGATCATGCTTTATTCTTAGGAGGCGGCCCTGCGTTCAGACATCTACTGGCGATTGCGCAGTCTTTTCTAGTGCTGCTACCCAGTTTCCCATCCTCCGGACTGTTGAATAAGTTTGGCGACCAGGCCTGTCCAGCCGGTCTGATGGGAAGCACCCAATCCGGCCCCGTTGTCACCGTGAAAGTACTCGTAAAAGAGAATGTGTTCTCGCCAGTGCGGTTCAACCTGGAAAACGCGCAACCCACCGTAAATAGGCCGCTCGCCATCGCCATTAAGCAGAAACATTTTGATCAGGCGCCGGGACAATTCCGCGGCCACTTCACCCAGGTTCAGCATGCGACCCGATCCGGTGGGGCATTCCACTTTAAGCGTATCTCCGTAGTAGTGATGGAATTTCTGCAGCGATTCGATCAACAGGTAGTTGATCGGAAACCAGATCGGTCCCCGCCAGTTGGAGTTGCCGCCGAACAGTCCGCTTTCGGATTCGGCCGGCTGGTAGCTAATGGTATGGGCCTGACCGTCCACGTAGAAATTGTATGGATTTTCCTGGTGATATTTGGAAACCGAGCGAATACCGTATGGGGATAAAAATTCATTTTCAGCCAGCATGGGCTGCAACGTTTTGATCAACCGCTCGCGATTGACAATCGACAGCAACCGTCGCGAGCCTTCTCCCGGTGCTTTCACACAGGCCAGGTTGCCGCTGTCCCGCAGGTAGGCTCGATTCTCAAAGAACCAATTCAGGCGCCGCCGGAAATCCGGCAGACTGTTCACCAGGTCGTGCTCCAGGGTCTCAACGGCCAGCAGCGGCATCAGACCCACCAGGGAGCGGACTTTCAGCGGAACGGTATGGCCGTCCGGCAGGTGCAACACATCATAGAAAAAGCCGTCTGCTTCGTCCCACAGGCTGATTCCGTCGCGGTAATCGTCGGTCATGGCGCCGGCAATGCGTAAAAAGTGCTCGAAAAATTTGCTGGCGGTGTCCTGATAGACGGGATTGTCTTGGGCCAGTTGCAGGGCAATTTTCAGCATGATCAAGCTGTAGAACCCCATCCAGGAAGTACCATCGGATTGATCGATGTGGCCGCCGGTAGGCAGCGGCGCGCTGCGGTCAAACACGCTGATGTTGTCCAGGCCTAAAAATCCCCCCTGGAAAACATTGTTCCCCTCGGCATCCTTTTTGTTGACCCACCAGGTAAAATTCAACAGCAGCTTGTGAAAGATGCCTTCCAGGAACGCACGGTCGGCAGTACCCTGCTGCTTGGCGTCGATTTTGTAAACCCGCCAGGCCGCCCAAGCATGCACCGGCGGGTTGACATCACCCAATTTCCACTCATAGGCCGGCAGGGCGCCGTTGGGGTGCATGTACCATTCGCGGGCCATCAGATCAAGCTGCCGCTTGGCAAAATCGGCATCCACCAGGGCTAGCGGAAGGCAGTGAAAGGCCAGGTCCCAGGCAGCGTACCAGGGGTACTCCCACTTGTCCGGCATGGAGATGATGTCGAAGTTGTTCAGATGCTCCCATTCACTGTTACGTCCGCTGCGCCGCGCTTCCATAACCGGCGGCAGACCGGGATCGCCCTGGAGCCACTGTTCAATATTGTAGTAAAAGAATTGTTTCGTCCACAGCATGCCGGCCAGGGCTTGGCGCTGGACACGCTTTTCATCTTCACCCAGGCCCGGTTTTTGGATTGCCTCATAGAATTCATCCGCTTCGCCTTGTCGCTGCGCGAAAATCGCATCGAAATCGGCAAAGGGCGTATCTATTTGGGTGTTGGCCAACCGCAACCGAATGGTCCGTGACTGACCCGGATCGATGTCTCTGTCAAAAATCAGTGCGACCTTGGTGCCCTCCCTATCAGGGTTTACGGCATCTTTCTCCCCGTTCACCAGGTAGCGATGAAAGGCATCTTTGACAAACGGATTGCCGTTGGGGGAATGGTCCAATCGTTCCAGGTTGGTTACGTTTTCTGTGAAAAGCAGGTCATCGGCATTTTCAGCATACAAATAATAGTCGCCGGCTGTCGGATGTTTAATCGCCACCATGGCTACGTCGGATTCATCCTTGTACTGCATTAGATGCGGCTTGCCCGCGACATCGTTCATTGGGCCGTTTTCATAGCCCCAGGACCAGGTGTTGCGAAACCAAAGGCTGGGCAGCGCTACACATCTCGCTTTATCCGGCCCACGGTTTGTCACCGTAATTTTTGCCAGGATGTTTTCCGGGTCCGATTTGGCGTATTCGATCTGGACATCAAAATAGCGATTGCCGTTAAAAACATCCGTATCAAGCAGTTCATACTCGTAATCAGAGAAATCCCGACGCCGGTTCTCAGACACGAGATCGTCATAAGGGTATTCGGCCTGGGGGTATTTATACAGCATCTGCATATAGCTGTGGGTGGGCGTACTGTCTAAATAGAAGTAGTATTCCTTGACATCCTCGCCGTGATTGCCTTCGGATCCGTTCAGGCCGAACAGGCGCTCTTTGAGAATCGGATCCTTTCCGTTCCAGAGCGCCAGGGCGAAACAGATGTATTGATTGCGGTCCGAAATTCCGCCAATGCCGTCCTCGCCCCAGCGGTAGGCCCGGCTGCGCGCGTGGTCGTGGGGAAAGTAGTCCCAGGCGCTGCCGTCGGCACTATAGTCTTCACGCACTGTCCCCCAGGCCCGGTCACTTAGGTAGGGTCCCCACTTTTTCCAGTTGGCTTTTTTTTCGCGATGGTCTTGAAGCCTTTCGTGCTCTTTACCTGTATTCATGAGCACCCTCCTCATGTTAACGCTCGCTGATTTGCTTCTTGCTGCCGACGGATTCTTGAGCGCATTTGAAAATCGGGGCCGAGCCATTGGCGACTAAACGTTGTAAGTTGACGATGCGGTGGATCCGCCGCGGCCTGTCCAGTTGGTATGGAAAAACGCACCCCTGGGACGGTCGACGCGTTCATAGGTGTGGGCTCCGAAATAGTCGCGCTGGGCCTGCAACAGGTTGGCCGGCAGTCGTTTTGAACGATAACCATCATAGTAGGCCAGGGCCGAACTGATCGCCGGAAGGGGCAGGCCCCACTGCATCGCCGTGGTCGCTACCCGCCGCCAACCGTCCTGGGCGGTCTCCATAGCCCGCGCGAAAAAAGGGGCCAGCAGCAGATTGACCAGACGGGGATCATTGTCAAAGGCTTCCTTGATTTTTCCGAGAAACGCGGACCGGATAATACACCCGCCCCGCCACATCAAGGCGATACCGCCATAATTAAGATCCCACCCCTGCTCGGCGGCAATTGCCCGCATCAACTGGTACCCCTGGGCATAGGACACGATTTTCGATGCATACAGGGCCTGTTCCAGGTCGCCGATCATCGTTTCAGGCGCGCCTTCAAAGGCGGTTTGCGGTCCCTTGAGCATCTGAGCGGCCGCCACCCGCTCATCCTTGATGGCCGACAGAAAGCGGGCAAAAACTGCTTCGCCAATTAACGTGAGAGGCTGCCCTACATCGAGGGCCTTGATAGCCGTCCATTTGCCGGTGCCTTTCTGCCCGGCCGTATCAAGGATCTGATCCAGAACGGCTTCGTTGTCCTCATCCCGGTAGTCAAGAATGTCGCTGGTGATTTCGATCAGATATGAGTCGAGCAGACCGCGGTTCCACTCGGCGAAAACACGGCCCATAGATTCATTGGATAGCCCCAGGCCGTCTCTCATCATCTGGTAGGTCTCGCTGATCAGTTGCATGTCGCCGTACTCGATGCCGTTGTGCACCATTTTTACAAAATGGCCCGCGCCGCTCTCGCCGACCCAGTCGCAACAGGGTTCTCCATCGTCGGTATATGCACAGATCTTTTGGAAAATCGGTTTAACCGACGCCCATGCGGCCGCCGATCCTCCCGGCATTATGGACGGTCCTGTGAGAGCGCCCTCTTCGCCACCGGAAATGCCGGTTCCGACATAGAGCAGCCCCTTGCGCTCGACGGCAGCCACCCGCCGGATGGTGTCCATATAGTTTGCATTGCCGCCGTCGATAATGATGTCGCCCGCTTCCAGGTGAGGCAGGACCGATTCGATGAAGGCGTCAACAGCCCCGCCGGCTTTGATCATGCACATCACTTTGCGCGGTCGCTGCAGCGTTCCGACCAGTTCTTCGATGCTGTGACAGCCGATTATCTTCTTCCCTGCTGCAGGCCCATTTACGAAGTCGTCCACCTTGCTCTTGGTGCGGTTGAAACAGGCCACGGTGAATCCGTTGCTTTCCATGTTCAGAATCAGGTTTTCGCCCATGACAGCCAATCCGACCAGGCCGATATCTGCTTGTTGTTTCATGGTATGTCCTTTCAGTGTTTTCTTCTCAACCAACGTGCAGGGTGGTAGCGATTGCCTCAATCTTTAGCTGCAGGGCAAACCACAGCAACCCGTCCGCCAGGCATGCCCGTCCTTGGCCAATAGTTCATCGGCCGCCGCCGGCCCCCAGCTGCCCCCGGGATAGTTGTGCAGCGGCGATGCCTGCGGATCGGCGTCCCAACCGGCGATGATCGGATCCATCAACCGCCAGGATGTCTCGATGCCGTCACTGCGGGCAAACAAGGCCGCATCGCCGCGCAGGGCATCCAACAGTAGCCGCTCGTAGGCATCGGGCAGCGCGATATCGGGAAAAGCCTCGAGGTACGAGTGGCTCATGTTGACCGAGCGCGATTCGGCCACCGTATCCGGCACTTTTGTTTCAAAGCGCAACTGGATTCCCTCGTCCGGTTGAATACAGATGGAAAGGAAGTTGGGCGTAAAGCAATCCTTCTTTCCCAAATGGAAAATCACATCCGGCGGCGGTTGAAACTCGACGATGATGGAACTGCTCTTGGCGGGCATAGCTTTGCCGGAACGCAGGTAAAATGGCACCCCTTTCCAGCGCCAATTGTCGATGAAGAGTCTCAACGCGGCATATGTGGCTGTCCGCGAGTCGGCAGCCACCCCGCTGCTCTCGTGATAACCCGCATACTGGCCACGTACGCTGTCCGTCATGGATATGGGACGTACGGTGCCAAGCACCTTGACCTTTTCGTTGCGGATGGCATCGGCGTCCAGGGAGGCCGGCGGCTCCATGGTCACCAACGCCAGCAGCTGCATCAAATGATTCTGAAACATGTCGCGCAGCACGCCGGCCTTGTCGTAATAGCCGCCGCGCCGGCCCACATCCACGCTCTCCGCCACCGTGATCTGGACATTGGCCACGTAGCGCCGATTCCAGACCGGTTCGAAAAAGGTGTTGGCAAAGCGCAGGAAAAGGATGTTTTGAGCGGTCTCCTTACCCAGATAGTGGTCGATGCGAAAGACCTGATGCTCGGCAAAAGCTGCATGTACACGCTGATTCAACGCCTGGGCCGACGCCAGGTCCCGGCCGAAAGGTTTTTCGATGACAATGCGGCGTTGACCGGATGCTTCGTCGGCCATGCCGGCCGCGGCCAGGTGATCACAGGCGGGCCCGTAAAAATCAGGCGCTGTCGCCAGGTAGTAAAGGCGATCGGTCGCGCCATTCTCCATGCCGCGCAAGTGTTCATCGAGCCCGGCGTAATCCGCGGGCGCATCCAGGTTGCCCTTGACATAACTTATGCGTTGGGCAAAGTCGTGCCAAAGTTCGGCATCGAAGCCTGCGCCGAATTGCTCCACGCCGCCGGCCAGGTGATCTCTAAAGTGGTCGTCACGCCAGTCCCGGCGGGCAAATCCAACGATACGCACGCCAGCGTCAAGCCGGTTTTTCCGGAAGTTGTTGTACAGGGCCGGGATGAGCTTGCGGCGGGTCAGGTCCCCGGAAGCACCGAAGATCACGATTGTGCCGGCTCTATCTGCGTTCATGGTTTTCTTCCTCGCTGCCATTCTGATTTAGGTTGCAGAGGCCTGACAGCTATAAGTCAGCCCCCCGTTGATTGAGGGTAATCCCTTTCAAGAAGATCCTCTTTCGGAGCTTTTGTCCGGGAACGGGGCTTTTTCGTGATAATCGCAAACCGCCCCCTCAAAGCGAATCAGATGTTCTTCTGTCGCAAAAACAGTCGACGCCTTACACAAAAACCGGGATAGGTCAAAGTTCTCTGCGGATGTGGGTCTCGGCCACGCCGGACCATGAATCTTTGCGGCCAAATGAGATCCGGCCGGCAAAGCGTCTCCTGTCCAAAGGTCCATCCGGCTTGTCCAGCTACAAGATGCTATGGCTGGAACTCAATTGGTTTTTCATCGGGCCGAACCGCGGCAGCCGCCGAACGGTCGATAAACCAGCGCATGTCTCCATCGGCTGGTTTCACCCGCCCGGCGGGCAGGGCTTTCGATCCCGGAGATGGATGCAGGATCTTGGCAACGATGTCCGCTTTGCCCACCCCGGTGGCTACCCAGGCTATATTCCGCGCATGGTTGATCACCGGCAACGTCAGGGTAATGCGGTTCGGTGGCGGTTTGGGGGCGTCCGTAACGGGTGAAACCCAGGCCTTGGTTTCGTTTAAAACCGGATGGTCTGGAAACAGAGAAGCCGTGTGGCCATCGGGACCGATGCCGAGCAGGATGAGATCGAATCGTGGGTATTGGTTGTGGCCCGGATTGAGTACCGATTCAAGGGTGGTCCCATAATTTCGAGCTGTTTTGTCTAGAGGTTGCGAAGTGTCCATGGCATGGATCTGTCTGGTGGAGATGGGAACGCGACTTAGAAAGCGTTTCATTGCCTCGCCATAGTTGGAGTCGGGGCTGCTTGGCGGTACCCACCGCTCATCAGCCCAAAAGACCTGCCATCCCGACCAGGCGTCGCCGGCATCCGGAAGATCCTGGTCGAGTGCCATGGCCAGGGTCTCAGTGAGCGAGCCACCCGATAGCGCCATGCAAAACTGCTCGCGTGAATTTACGGAAAGCACCGCCAATTTGGCTATGTAGGTCATTAAATCATACGCTAGTGTCCGGCGGTCGTCGTATACCCGCACCTTTTTTGAATCACCCATTTGGCTACCTCGCCCTAAATGACCGCCCAAACTTAACCCCGGGTTACCTATTCAGCTCATACCAGGTTGACGATCTGGTTGGCAGCCCTCAATTCGTAGTGAATGAGGAGACGCTACAATTCAGATTTAGGTCAAAATAGAGATTGTCAAGCATCAACAAGAAAATTGGGCCGGTTATCCGATAGAAACCTACCATGGTGCCTGCCATTTCGGTGATAGACCGATCTTGGTACCAACCCCACCAATAGCCCGGATGGCGGGGGTCATTAAGGGGCAATCTGCGATAGCGCCGGTATCCAAGCACCCCATCAAAAATAGACTCAAGCGAGTCGTTCTTGAGGCACTATGTATTCATTTTCTTGATTCAATTCCAAATGATATTATGATGGGTATGTATTTCTGACATCGACCGAATATGAACCCAACGACCCCGAGAGTGCCGTGGCGCCAATTCTACAAGAACCCGAACCCGGGCAATCCTTCCATTGCTACCGGGGTGACACGTTTACCTTTAGGATAAAGGTACCCGCAGACCGGCGGGGGGCGGCTTTCTTGCGTACCAATATCGGCCATGCCGCCACCACAAGACGAGAGATCATGGAGGCCGTTTTATTCCAGCGTCCACCCCTCAGCCGTGACTGGTACGATATCCCCATGCGAACCGTGACAGAGGGCACGTATGAAATCCGGTTGCCCCTGTGTGAAACAGGTCACTTCGAAGCAAAGTGTTATTTTCTGCCGGAAAATTCGCACCAACCGGTCTGGCCGCAAGGCAAAAACGTCATCCTGAACGTTTCACCGGCCGACACCTGTGGCGCCAACATCATCTACAATGCGTTTGTCCGCCAGTTCGGCCCCGGCAAGGAACACGGCCTGCAACTGACAGACGATCAGCAACACACGGTTACTGAATTGGACCAGGCCGGCTATGCGGTGATTCCACCATCCGGGACCTTTCGCGACCTGATAGCAGAGCTCGATTTTATTATTTACCACCTGGGATGCCGCTACCTCCAGTTGTTGCCGATCCACCCGACCCCTACCACATATGCCCGTATGGGGCGTTTCGGGAGTCCTTATGCCGCCCTGGGATTTACCGCCATCGATCCGGCCCAGGCCGAATTCGACCCGACCGCGACGCCCCTGGAACAGTTCGAGGAATTGGTGGATGCCGTCCACCAGCGTTCGGCCCGCATTATCCTGGACCTGGCCATCAATCACACGGGCTGGGCCGCCCGCATGCATGAAACCCATCCGGAATGGCTGGCCCGGGATGCGGACGGCCGCATCGAAAACCCCGGGGCCTGGGGCATCGTTTGGGAGGACCTCACCCGTCTGGACTACCGCCATCAGGGCTTGTGGCAAGTCATGGCGGAAATCTTTCTCACCTGGTGCCGCCGAGGCGTCGACGGATTTCGCTGCGATGCCGGGTATATGATCCCCCTGCCGGCCTGGCGCTTTATCATTGCCACGGTCCGGCAGCAGTTTCCCGAGACCATCTTCTTCCTGGAGGGTTTGGGCGGCAAGGTGTCCGTGACCCGGGAGCTGCTCGATAAGGGCGGGTTCGACTGGGTCTATTCCGAGCTGTTCCAGAACTATGACCGGGCGGCCATCGAGCATTACCTCCCATCGGTCCAGGACATCTCCGCCCGGCTGGGCGGAGCCATCCACTTTGCTGAGACCCACGATAACAACCGCCTGGCCGCAACGTCACCGGCCTGGGCCCGGCTGCGTACAGCCCTGGCGGCCGTTTGTAGCCACTCCGGCGGTTTTGGCTTTGCCAACGGGGTTGAATGGCTGGCGACCGCCAAGATTAATGTGCATGACAGCCCGCCCTTGAACTGGGGCCAAATTCCCAACCTCGTGGACTGGCTCCGGCGACTGAACTTCCTGCTGCGCGAGCATCCCTGCTTCGACAACTCCAGCAAATTGAAACTTTTACCGGCCGACCCGGGTAACTTCCTGGTACTGCTCCGCCGACAGCCTGGTACGGACCGGGAACTGTTGATTCTGGTCAACCTCGATCCGGACCATCCCGTGGATGCCCATTGGTCTGTCACGGCGAATCTGCACCCGCCGAGTTCCTGCCATGATCTTTTGACCGGCCAAAAGGTATTATTGGAAAGACAGAACGACAGGTTTTACCGCCGACTGGCGCCGGCTGAAGTTCTCTGCCTGGATCCGGATCCGGCCGCCGTACAGCGTCTCGAGCAATCTATGGCCCACCCGGCAGAATTGCCGGAAAACATCCATCGGCAACGTGCGCAGGCCACAGCCCTCAGTGTGCTGCAGGAAGTCCGGGAAACGCTGGATCTCGGCGCTATCGATCCCGCCGGCGCTGCACGGGATTTGCTTGACGATCCGGTCGCCTTTTGCGACCGACACCTGCATCCGGAAGGTGCCGCCCGGATTATCCGCTGGCGGTATCCGCAGGATCTGCACAGGGTCGTCATGGTACCGCCGAATCATTTCCTGCTCATGGAATCACCGCATCCCTTTCGCGCCCGCCTGGAATGTGACGGCACCGTAAAGGCCGTCCATGACAGCCTGCCGGCAAAAGCCGGCAACCAGTTTGCCCTTTTTCTACCGCTGCCGGTGCCGGAGGCAGAGCAGGCCATACAATTGATGCTCTGGAGCCACACCCCAGCAGGCAACCGCCGCGAAGAGGCGGCCTTACTGCTGTTACCGCCGCCGCAGGTTATGGAAACGGAACCCGTGCTTGAATTCAGGCGCGAGATGCTCCTGGATACGCCGCTGACCTTCCTGGGAACCAATGGTCGCGGCGGGATGCTGCGCGCCCATGGCCGCTGGGCAACCCTGACCAGCCGCTATGATGCCTTCCTGGCCGCCAATCTCAGTCCCGACCATCCCGAGGACCGCCTGGTCGTGCTGGCGCGCTGTCGGGCCTGGGTGGTCTACCAGGGCTATTCTCATGAATTATCCAGCGACTGCCAGGAGGCCTTTGTCGTATCACCGGCCCATTTCGGCGAATGGCGCTTTGAAGTCCCCACCGGCCAGGGCCAGTATATTCGGCTGGATGTCCGCGCACGCATGCGACCCGGAGAAAACGGGATCGAGGTCTCTTTCCGACGCCACTCCGCCGCTAAAGCAAAAGCCCAGATGCCGGATAGCGAGCCGGTGCGACTCATCGTACGGCCGGACCTGGAATACCGTAGCTTTCATGATACCACCAAAGCTTTCACCGGACCCGAGTACACCTGGCCGGAAGCGGTCACACCGGCGCCGGACGGGTTTGCATTCCAGCCACCCGGCGGCCCAGCTATGAGCGTCCAGATGGTCGGGGCCGGCTATACCATGGAGCCCGAATGGCAATACATGGTGTATCGCGAACTGGAGGACCAGCGTGGACTGGACCCGCACTCGGACCTGTTCAGTCCGGGGTATTTATCGCTCTATCTGGCCGGCGGGGAATCCACCAGCCTGACGGTGTCCGTAGGTGCGGAGTCATCACCGGCAGCCCATGCAAAGGCAAGGATAGAAAAACATACCGTGGAATCCATGCTGGCGGATTCGCTGCGCCAGTTTGTCGTAAAACGCGGTAACGGTAAAACCGTGATTGCCGGGTACCCCTGGTTTCTGGACTGGGGTCGCGACACCTTGATCGTCGCCCGGGGATTGATCGCCGCTGGAGACACCCAGGATGTCCTGGAGATCCTCTGCGCGTTTGCAAACCTTGAGCGGGACGGAACCCTGCCCAACATGATTCGCGGTGCAGACAGCAGCAACCGCAATACATCCGACGCGGCCCTGTGGCTCTTTACAGCCTGTCGAGACCTCTATAAGCAGACCGCCGACGCTAAATTTCTCAACACCCAGTGCGGGACGCGCAGCCTGCGCCAGGTACTGATCGATATCGCGGTAGCGTTAGAACGCGGCACACCCAATGGTATCCGGGTCGACCCGGAATCCGGGTTGCTGTTTAGCCCCACCCATTTCACCTGGATGGATACCAACCACCCGGCGGGGACACCACGCGAGGGGTATCCCGTCGAAATCCAGGCGCTCTATCAGGCCGCCCTGGAATTTTTAGCAGACATCGATCCGGACAACAGTGCCGCCTGGCAAGCGCGGGCCGACCATGTCCGCGCGGCCGTGGAGCGCTGCTTCTATCTTCCCGAGAAAGGCTATCTTGCCGACTGCCTGCATGCCCGGGCGGGGACAACGGCCGCCGCGGCCGAAGCCGACGATGCCCTGCGTCCGAACCAGTTGCTGGCCGTCACCCTGGGCTCCCTGCCAGATACGCATCTGCGCCGCAAAGTGGTAGACGCTTGCGGAGAACTGCTCGTTCCCGGCGGTCTGCGGAGCCTGGCCGATCGACCGGCCCAGCGTCCCCTCATCATCGAAAAAAATGGCCAGCGTCTTGGTGATCCGGCTCGCCCCTACAGGGGACACTACGCTGGTGACGAAGACACATCCCGCAAGCCGGCCTATCACAACGGGACAGCCTGGGGCTGGCAGCTGCCCCTGTTTTGCGAAGCCCTGGCGCTGGCATATCCGCAAACCGGCCGCGAGAGAGCCCGGGCCTACCTGGCCCATAGTCTGCGAATGTTGACCACCGGGTGTGTGGGACACCTGCCGGAAATTTTAGATGGCGACGCCCCCCACACCGCCCGTGGGTGCGACGCCCAGGCCTGGAGTGTCAGTGAGCTTTTACGCGTGTGGCGTAAGTTGTCCGGGTAACTTGCTACCATGGGATTTTTATACGACCGGGAAAGCAATATAATATTTCGGTTCTCTAAAAAGCTCCAGCAGGCATAAAGTACTCGGATATGGGGTCCATATCCCAGGTAACGTCTTTCCAAGTGATCTTTGAAGTTTTTACAGCCTGCTGGACGATACGCATAA
>Ga0136654_1000015_pt1 | contig 64311 bp, 63 predicted proteins | sample InaspJWI70metaG_FD_94865 | JGI IMG/M metagenome (GOLD analysis project Ga0136654, IMG submission 94865) | Marine gutless worms symbiont microbial communities from Oahu, Hawaii - Inanidrilus sp. 1 OAHU.JWI-70 metaG (version 2) | ecosystem: Host-associated > Annelida > Digestive system >... | reverse complement strand
TATGCGTATCGTCCAGCAGGCTGTAAAAACTTCAAAGATCACTTGGAAAGACGTTACCTGGGATATGGACCCCATATCCGAGTACTTTATGCCTGCTGGAGCTTTTTAGAGAACCGAATTTCTGATAAGGCAATTTCAATTATTAACCTCATTTACAAGTAGCAGGAAAAAACAATGGAAAAAGCAAGGAACGTGGAAGAATATATTGCCCGGCAGAGGGCCGCTATCGCAGCCAACCCGGAATGCGGCAATTCGCATTACAACCTGGCCGTCGGGCTTCTTGGGCAACGCAAATTTGAAGAGGCTGAAAAGGCGCTGTACGAAGCGATCGAGCACAGCCCGACATTGGCCGAAGCTTATGTCCAGTTGGGCGGGATCTGCCTGAGCCGGGGCGACCTGGATGGCTGTCTGGATTTTAATACCCGGGCAACAAAAGTCAGGGCGGGGTTTTCGGAAGGGTATGCCAATATCGGTTTTGTGCAGCTGCAGCAGGGTAAAGTTGACGATGCCATTAAAAATCTTCAAAAAGCGATTGCCTTCAACTCGAATTTCATCCAGGCTTATACAACCTTGGCAAACGCCTACCTGATGAATGGGTTGGTGGATGAGAGCATCGCCGCTAACAAGAAGGCCCTCAAGATTGAACCCGATTTTGCCGTAGCCCACTACAACCTGGCAATTGCCTATCTGGAAAAAGGAGAGGGACAAAAAGCGGTTGAACATTTCGATCAGGCCAAAGCCCTCGGATTTGAAGTGGCCCCGGAAATCGCTCAGGAAATAGACGCATTTCGTTAAAGACCAAAGTATTTGCTTTTCAAACTGATCTATAGGTAAAAAACGGGTACCAGACAGGTGCCCGTTTTCATTTTGCCAACAAAACCCACGAATCCAAACCGTTATGCCAGAAAAAACACCCCTCAATTTCTATCTCACCGCCCGTGATACCCCGATCCAGCCGGGCAGTGATATCTGGCATCAGCCCCTGCCGACCAGCCGTTTGCCTCACGGGCAAACAATTAAAAAAAGTGATGAAAATAAGATAAGTTATGGCGTTTATCTTTCAGCCGTCGGCCGGTTTCTGGAAAAAGATAATTACCGTGTGGTGATGACCGCCCTGGCGCATTGCAGTCCGGGAGCGGCCACGTCCGGACAGGTGAAGGGTCTGGCTGTTTTCCTGGTAAAACACGGTGAATTCTATCACCCGGCCCGCGTGGTTATAGAAACAGGGACCGGTGAGCATGCCTTTGTGGTCAACGGGGCGGTGTCGGATGCGGGCCGGGCCCATATTGAAGGTGAATTCAAATGGTTGGCTGGTCTTTACGCGCAGTTCGACTCACCGGTCGTACCACGGGTATTCCATCTGGACGAAATATCGACGGCCAACGATGACGCTATCCCCATGTTCAGCGCAGAATGGTTTGATGGGTTTTGCGAATTTCATCTTACGGATGAGTTTCCTGGTAACAGGAGCAACGTCATTGTCTGGGAAAAAGACGAGTCGACCTATTTTCTGACCCATGAGCAGGCTATGGATATGTATGGGAAAGTAGCTTTTACACTGACAACAGCCTATAATTTCTATACTTTTGAGCATATTTCAGCATGGCACCATGCCGCGGGAGATTTTATCATCAAACCCCTTGATACCACTCAGGTTGACCTGCGCCTGATCACGATTCGCCGCTACACACCCCTTGTAGACAACCCATCACCGGACGCGGCCGACCTGATCGAGGGTCTGCTGCTCTTCCTGATTAAACTGAGCATTCGCAATCGGCTGGATCGGCTGGATGGTACCGGCGATCTGGGCTGGGCGGATGACTATGCGCTCAAGGGAACATTAGAAGGTTTTTTCAGGGGTTTGGCAGTCATGGCCGTCAAAATGGATCTGCCGGCTGATTTTAAAGACCAGTTCAAAAATGTCTTGAGTTGCTATCCGCCGGACGTACTGCAGACGCTTTTTTCGGCTGTTGTAGACAAAATTCCCGCCAGCTCTCCTGAACACGGGTTCCTTCATGACCGGATCACTGCCCACGCGGCCCTTTTCCATTCCATTTTGGCATCTGCCTGAGTCCACAAATCATCTGTTGAGGATACAATATAAAGTATCTTTGCCGCTACCGACCACAAAATAGTGTACCCACCATCCCGCCCCCCAAATCTGCTTTTTATAAGTTTTCTAAACGCCGATTTTTATTGACAAGATTTCACAAAAATAATATATCTGCCGCTTGATTCAGTAGAATATAAAGGCAAAATCTTTATACTTATTAAGATCAAATGAAAATCCGATTTTGAGAGGAGGTGACGAGTTAAACCCTCGGGTTATTAGAACAGAAATTGCATTGTTTAGGCTGGAAAATTACTAAACTTTAATGGAGGTAAGAAATGGCAAAGCATGAAACCCCTATGTTGGACCAGCTTGAGAGCGGCCCGTGGCCGAGCTTCGTGTCCGACCTGAAGCAAGAAGCCGCGAGAAGGGCTGCCAATCCGGACAACGTTGAATTTCAGGTTCCGCAGGATTGTGTGGAAGACATCCTCGGCGTTCTGGAGTTGTCCTTCAAGCACGGTCGTACCCACTGGAAACACGGTGGTATCGTGGGTGTTTTCGGTTATGGCGGCGGCGTTATCGGCCGCTACTGTGACCAACCTGAGATGTTCCCCGGCGTGGCCCACTTTCATACGGTGCGGGTGGCCCAGCCGGCCGGTAAATACTACAAGACCGATTTCCTCCGCGACCTGATGGCAATTTGGGATATGCGCGGTTCCGGCATCACCAATATGCACGGCTCCACCGGTGACATCATTTTCATCGGCACCCAGACCGACCAGCTGGAAGAGATCTTTTGGGAAATGACTCACAACCTGAATCAGGACCTCGGCGGCTCCGGCTCCAACCTGCGGACCCCGGCCGACTGTATCGGTGAGTCCCGCTGCCAGTATGCCTGCTACGACACCCAGGCCCTGTGCCACGACCTGACCGTCGAATACCAGGATGAGCTGCATCGTCCGGCGTTCCCGTACAAATTCAAACTGAAATTTGACGGCTGCCCGAACTGCTGTGTGGCTTCCATCGCCCGCGCCGACATGTCTTTCATCGGTACCTGGAAAGACGACATCAAAATCGACCAGGAAGCCGTAGCCGCTTACGTGGGCGGTGAATTCGCCCCGAATGCCGGCGCCCATTCCGGACGTGATTGGGGTCCGTTTGACATGGAAAAAGAAGTCACCGGATTGTGCCCCACCAAGTGCATGAAGTACGACGGTAAAAAATTGTACATCGATACCGCCAACTGTACCCGCTGCATGCACTGCATCAACGTTATGCCGCGTGCCCTGAGAATTGGTGATGACCGCGGTCTCTCCATTCTGGTCGGTGCCAAGGCTCCTATTCTCGACGGTGCCCAGATGGGCTCCCTGCTGGTTCCCTTTGTCAAGGTTGAAGAACCCTATGATGAGATCAAAGAAGTCATCGAATCCATTTGGGACTGGTGGATGGAAGAAGGCAAGAACCGCGAACGTCTCGGCGAGCTGATCAAACGCCAGGGCTTCCAGAAACTGCTTGTGGCCACGGGAATCGAGCCCATGATCCAGCACGTTCAGGAACCCAGACACAACCCGTACATCTTCTGGAATGAAGACGAAGTTGAGGGTGGATGGGATCGCGATATTGACGAATACAGAAAAGACCATCAGAGATAGGGAGGAACGACCATGGCATTTGTATCCTCAGGTTACAATCCTGATAAACCGATGGAAAACCGGATTTCGGACATCGGCCCCAGAAAATTTGACGAATTTTACCCGCCGGTCATCGCCAAGAATAAAGGCAAATGGCTGTATCACGAAATTCTGCAGCCCGGCGTGCTGGTACACGTGGGCGAAAGCGGCGATGAAGTTTACACGGTTCGCTGTGGCGGCGCGCGCCTGATGAGCGTCACCCTGATTCGCGAAATCTGCGAGATCGCCGACAAGCACTGCGACGGCTACCTGCGTTTCACCACCCGCAACAACATCGAGTTCATGGTGGACTCCAAGGACAAGGTCCAACCGCTGATCGACGACCTGGAAAGCCGCAAGTTTGACGGCGGCAGCTTCAAGTTCCCCGTGGGCGGTACCGGTGCCGGTATCACCAACATCGTGCACACCCAGGGCTGGATCCACTGCCACACACCGGCGACCGATGCTTCCGGTCCGGTCAAGGCGACCATGGACGTCCTGTTCGACGACTTCAAGGCCCACAGAATGCCGGCCCAGGTGCGGGTTTCCCTGGCCTGCTGCCTGAACATGTGCGGCGCGGTACACTGCTCCGACATCGCCATTCTTGGCTACCATCGTAAGCCGCCCCTGCTTGACCATGAGTACCTGGACAAGATGTGCGAAATTCCGCTGGCCATCGCTTCCTGCCCCACGGCAGCCATCAAACCGGCCAAGGTGGAATTCAAGGGTGAAAAAGTCAAATCCGTTGCCGTTAAAAACGAACGCTGCATGTTCTGCGGTAACTGCTACACCATGTGCCCCTCCATGCCGCTGGCTGACAAAGAGGGTGACGGTATCGTTATCATGGTAGGTGGCAAGGTCTCCAACCGGATCAGCAACCCGAAGTTCTCCAAGGTTGTTGTGGCCTTCCTGCCCAACGATGCCCCGCGCTGGCCTCAGACCACTGCAGTCATCAAGAAAATCGTAGAAGTCTACGCCGCCGACGCTCAGAAGTATGAGCGGGTGGGTGACTGGGCCGAACGGATTGGCTGGGAGAAATTCTTTGAGAAATGCGAGCTGGATTTCACGCATCACCTCATCGATGACTTCCGCGATGCCGCCTACTACACTTGGCGCCAGACCACGAACTTCAAGTTCTAAAACATCACCGTGGGGGCTCCCTTGGGGAGCTCCCACGATTTAGCTGAAAAGGAATCATAATGGAATACGAAGAGGCAAGAGAGCTGATCGTAGCGGGACTCACCAAGAAGTTGAAAAGCAAGTCCAAGTTTTACTTCAAAGACCTGGCTAAGATTCTCGACATGAAACCCCGCCTGGCCAAAAAGTTTATCAACCAGATGGTTCAGGAGGAGGTTCTGGAATACTGGTCCAGCGGAAGTACCTCCCTGTACGGACTTCCCGGTACCGGCAAACAGGCCGCTGCTGAACACGAAGAATAGTCGGACGCCCGGAAACAAAGGCGCGTAAGGTTCCCCCGCTGAAGATCCTTGGCAGATCCTGACACGCACCCGGTGCGAAGCTACGCATGAAATGCCCAGGTATTGTCATATCCGCCTTGCACGGCGGAGCGGGCAAGACGATTCTGACGCTCGGAATCGTTGCGGCCTTGCTAAAACGTGGAAAACGTATTGCGCCTTTTAAAAAAGGGCCCGATTATATTGATGCGGGCTGGCTTGCCCTGGCGGCAGGCCGGCCATGCTACAATCTAGATACATTTCTCCTGAAACCGGAAACGGTTCTCTCTTCCTTTCTTACCAATATCGATCCATCCCGGGATGTTGCTGTTATCGAAGGTAACCGTGGTCTCTACGATGCAATCGACACTGACGGCAGTACCTGTACAGCCGAGTTAGCCAAATTTCTCAACCTGCCGGTGCTGCTCTGTGTAGATTGCACCAAGACGACCCGTACCATGGCCGCCGTGGTCGAAGGGGTCTGTTCCTTTGATCCGGATGTCAATATTTGCGGGGTGGTCCTCAACCGGGTAGCCGGTGCCCGCCACGAAAATATCCTGCGGCAGAGCATCGACCAGTATTGCCACGCACCCGTTTTAGGCGCCATACCCAAGCTGCGCCAACAACGCTTTCCGGAAAGACACATGGGGCTGGTGCCGACCCCCGAGCACGCCTGGGCCCAGGATTCGATTGAGGCAGCCCGTGAAATGGCTCAGGCGTATTTGGATCTGGACGCGATCCTGGCCGCCCTTGAGGCAACGCCACCTTTGGCACTACCTGCGAATTTCAAGTTAAACAAACCGGATGGAACGCCGGATAATTCCCACCAGGGTGATCGCCCGAAAATCGGAATTATCCAGGACTCGGCCTTTCAGTTTTATTACCCCGAGAATCTGGAAGCCTTGGAGAAGGCCGGCGCCGAACTGCTCTTTACCAGTCCCCTCAGAGAGAAAGTGCCGCCGGCCGTGGATGGCTTTTATATCGGGGGCGGATTTCCCGAAACGCATGCTGCCGAACTGGCAGCCAACGAAACTTATCGGGCGGAATTGAATCGGCTGGCTGAAGCAGATCTGCCGATTTACGCCGAATGCGGCGGTTTGATGTATCTAGGTGAAACGCTCCATTTAAATGAGATCGCCTATCCCATGGTTGGTATTATGCCGGTGGAATTTGGTTTTTCAAAAAAGCCCCAGGGACATGGCTATACCCGGTTGGAAATTGCGGACGATAATCCCTTCTTTCCCAAGGGCATTGAAGTCAAGGGACATGAATTTCACTATTCCAAGGTGCTCAACTGGGGCGGAGACAAAGCCCGGCTGGTCTTCAACATGCTGCGGGGCAATGGCATTACCGAAGGCCTCGATGGCGCCTGTTACAAGAATTGTCTGGCTACTTATACCCACATTCACGCTCTCGGTAACCCTGACTGGGCGAAAGCCCTGGTGCGCAGTGCCCGTGAGTTCCAAGCTTCAAAACAACCTTAGCAACCCAAGAGAAGCATTTTGTCGGAACCGGAAAAGGCGATTTTAAGACTCATTTCGGAATCGGACTACCGGATTCCTGCTGACGAAATTTACCACCACCTCTGTCAAAGTGGCAGATATCGCCGCCGCGAGGTGCGGGCAGCCATCCGTAGTTTGCTGGATTCCGGTGAACTCAATTACACATACGAACTCGGTCAGAGTTTTCTGGAACGTTCATTCAATCGCCCTATCCAGGTGACCCCCAAGATTACCCTGGCTCCACCAGGGCACGCCATAGCGGCGAAGCTCTCCGAGGTAACCGTACGGCTGGCCCCGGGCGCGGCATTTGGATACGGGCAGCATCCCACCACCCGCATGGCCCTTGCAGCCGTCGACAAGGCTTGCACATTGGAATCAGCCTTACTCCAAAACGGGCCAAGCAGAGTCCTGGATATAGGGACCGGTTCCGGTGTCCTGATCATTGCCGCGGTAAAATTGGGATTGTCTTCCGGACTGGGTCTGGATATCGATCCCTGCGCCCTGGCTGAGGCAGAACAAAATGTGACCCTCAACAACTTGCAGTCTAAAATCCAGATAAAAAATATACCGCTTGATTCAGTGCCGGGGCGGTATCAAATGATCACGGCCAATCTACGCCTGCCCACCCTGGTTGAACATCGCGCATCAATCGTCGCCGGGGTACTACCTGGAGGGATGCTGATCATATCGGGGATTAAGACCGAAGAACTGTCCAATCTGATGGAACACTACATTTCTGCGGAGGTGAAGAAATTACAGGTTTGGAGTGAAAAAGGCTGGTCAGCCTTGTTGATGCAGAAGGGGGCTGGTAAGGCGGTTTAAGGTAGAAAAAAGCTATAAACCAAAGTCAAAAGGGCCCGCTGTTTGCCAGCGGGCCCTTCTTTTTTAACCGGATAACTTCTTCTGAGCGCGTGCTATTTTTTCTTCTTTTTGGGATGGCATTCGGCGCACTTTTTCGGACCTTTTTTCTCTTTTTTGTGACAGTCGATGCAGTTGGCATGCACGGCTGCCTTATGGTACTTCTTGATCTTGTCGGCCTTTTTCATCTTCTTGTCGGCCTTGGATATTTTGCCGAATTCACTGTGGCAATCGCCGCATTTCTGGACCGGGTCGCCCTCTTTCAACTCCAGCGGTTTGCCATTTTCATCGTGATGGCATTCACCGCAGCCGATCTTGTAATCCACGGTGTGCTTTTTGTGGGTGAACTGCACGATGGCTTTTTTATGCTTCTTGTACCGAGAGTCGTTCATGGGAAACACGTCCGGTACGGACGCGGCGTACAGACCTACCGCTAAGAACAGGCTCGCGGCTACTACTGCGATCGTGATCATAAAACTTCTAGACGTCATCTGTTGGTGCCCCCTTTCATGATGTATTTTTAGGTCCTACTTAATTTTTCACGGAACGTCCTTACTTATCAAGTACGCCTGTGTGTGTCAAGGCAAAGCGGCCCCAGCACCTGTAAACAGCTGTAATACAGCGGTTTTGTACAAACGTCAGGAGGCACTCTCGGAATGGGCCTCTTCCTCTTCCTCGGCCGTATCGATCTCTTTCTGGCCAAACATGATTGCCCCCCAGATGCTGATTTCGTAAAGCAGCATGAGGGGGAAAGCCATCATGATCTGGGTTACCACGTCCGGCGGAGTTATCATGGCGGCCCCTACAAAAAACAATAAAACGGCGTATTTGCGATTTTGACGTAAAAAGGGGACCGTCACCAGGCCCAGTCGGGCTAGAAAGGTGATCACGATTGGCAGCTCAAACACCAGGCCGAAAGCCAGGAGCAGTTTGGTCGCAAAAGAGAGGTACTCCTTCATGGAAGGCAGGGCCTTGATGGATTCGGAGGCAAAGCTCAGGAAAAATTTAAAACCCCAGGGAAAGACGATGAAGTAACCGAACAGGGCGCCCCCAATGAAAAAAAAGGTCGATAAGACGACAATGGGGACCATGATCCGGCGCTCATTCTTGTACAGCCCGGGAGCCACAAACATCCAAAACTGGTAGATGATAACCGGCCCAGCCAGGATCATGCCGGCCAAAAACGCAACCTTTAGATAGGTGAAGAAGGCCTCCGGCAGACCGGTGAAGATAAGCTGGTCTCCCTTTTCCATGACCGACATGAGCGGGAGGGTAATAATTTCAAACAGCTTCTCTTTGAAACCATAGCAGACCACGAACCCGATAGCCACGGCGATGAAGCTTTTTATGATGCGTTCGCGCAGCTCTTCCAGATGATCGGTAAACGGAATTTTATCTTCTTCATCCATTGGGTTTTTCTCCGGGAGATGACGGCTTTTCCGTTTCCGCAGTGCTGGTCTGTTGACTGTCTGGTTGGCTCTCAGACTGATCGCCGGCCTTAACCTCTTCTACAGAGGCATCCTCCGGCTGTTTCGCAGCCTCGCGTTTGTAAGCTTCGATATCGGGGTCGTAGGTGGGAATGTCCTTGAGGTTGTCAAAGGAATCCTTTACATCCCGGAGGTCGTCTTCCAGGTCGATGGACCGCTTGAAGTCACGGGTGGCATTTTTGAATTCACCCATGGCGCGGCCAATCGATTTGGCCAATCCCGGTAGCTTTTTGGGGCCGATGACGATCAGGGCTACGGCCAGGATCAGCATAATTTCAGGCATACCCATGCCGAACATATTCTACTCCTTAGGACTCTGGTGCGCGACCTCGTGGGTCATTGCGATGATTCCTGCTCATGGGAAATCCATTTTGGAGGATCGCAAGAAGGATCTAGTACTGGTTTTAGGGCAGGCTGTCAAGCTGGATGCGCCGCCCAAAGGGGTTCCGATGATCGCCAATACGGAGCCGATACGCAGCCGGAATCGAAATCGAGACAGGGCCTCGATTTCGAACCCGATTTAAGAACTGGACAACCCTCCGTATTTTTATTCCTCAAGCTTCAATACGAGAAAATAAAGCTTCCCCGGATGCTGCATATACCCGGCGGCAAGCTCTGCATAGGGTCCGTTACCCCAGAACAGGTCAGCCCGCCCCGGGCCCCGTATAGCCCCCCCGGTATCCTGATTCAGAACGAATCGTCCGAAACCGGACCATGTTTCGATCGTACCGGTGCCATCCACCAAAGGCTTTTGAGTCTCGATAAAAGCCAGGGCCCCCTTGGGAAACAGACGCCGGTCGGTGGCGATGGAGCGGCCCGGGGTCAATTTCCGACCAAGCGAACCGATGGGGCCCGCCGGCTCGGTGTTGAAAAATACATAGCTGGGGTTTGCATTGAGGATGCTTTCAGCTTCATCCGGGTGGGTGCGCAAATATGCTTTAATCGCCTGCATGGACATCTCTTCCCGGGGAATGGCGCCATTGTCGATGAGCACCCTGCCGATGCTCCGGTAGGGGCGGCCGTTGGGGCTGTTGTAATGTACGTTGACCGGCTCACCTGAGTCCATGTAGAGCTTGCCGGAACCCTGTATGTGTAGAAAAAATAAATCGATAGGGTCATCCACCCAGGCCAGCACCTCTGCCTTGCCATCCAGGGCGCCATTTGAATCGATTTCGCGGCGGTCATGGTACGGTACCAGCGATTTTCCGTTTAACCGGCCCCAGACGGTTTCGTCTTTAAACCTGTCGGAAAAGAGGGACAGGTCAACAGAAACCAGATCATTAGGACGCGTATAGAGGGGATAGCGAAAACGACCATTCTTTCGATAGCTGCCCTTTAAAAACGGTTCGTAGTATCCGGTGAACAACACGCGGCCCGCCTCTTGACCACCAATGGACTGGTACACATGGTAGTCCTCCCTGATAAAACGATTGAGTGTTCGTACGTCCGGGTCGGACTCTAAAAAGGTAGCAAACCGCTCCAGTGATGTGGCCAAGTGATCGACCGAATACGAGTCCGTGCCGAAGGCAAACCGGGTGTCCGGAGCAAGCGCCCGCAGATATGCCAGGCTCTGTTCTATGGAAATTGACAGGGCGTCATAGCTCATATCGTCTGAAAATTCAGGTACTTTATGATTTTTAAGCAGAACAAGAGGCACCGCCGGCACCTCGACGGTAGGTATCTTGAAGAGGGCACATCCGGGAGAGATGAGCAGAACAATGCCCAGCATACCCAACAGGCAATAGAAGCGTAAACGGATTGCTGTTCTCAGGGCGTAAAGCGGTTTAGTTTTGGTCATCGTGGTCTTCCAGCGTGTTTTCGGCCAATTGCCGGGGGCGTTTTCTACCGGATCGATTTCGGGCAGGGACTCATCCGTTTTCAGGGAAAGACCGAGGCCGTCAAATTTGCGGGCCGCCGCCAGTACGCGGCGCTCGAAGGAGCCAACCATTTTGTTATAAGATTCTGTGGTTCTTTCGATGTCCCGACCCAGGTTTTTAAAATGATTGGTCATGACCGCCAGTCGCTGGTAAAGATCATTTCCCAGGGCACTGATCACCTTGGCGTTTTCCGCCAGAGCTTCCTGGCGCCACCCCATACCGATGGTTTTCAGTAGTGAAATCAGGGTTGTAGGGGTAGCCAGAATGATCTGTTTGGCAGCGCCATTCTCGATCAGGTTCGGATCCCGGGCCAGGGCGGCGGAAAAGAAATTTTCGCCGGGAATGAATAAAATTACGAATTCGGGAGTTGGCTGGAACTGGGTCCAATACGCTTTGCGGGATAAATTTTGAATGTGGGTCTGGACATGCCGGGCATGGCTTTCCATGAGCGTTTCGCGCTCTTCGGGTGATTCGGCGGCCTGGGCTTCCAAATAGGCTGCCAGGGGTACTTTTGAATCGACCACGATGTTACGCCCGGCCGGCAGTTGCACGATCATATCCGGGCGCAGCAAGCCGTCCCCACTGCTGACACTGGTTTGCTCTATGAAATCACAATGGTTCTGCATGCCGGCCAACTCCGCGACCCGCTTGAGGGTAATTTCCCCCCAGCGACCTCGGACGTGAGGTTTACTCAGGGCGCTGGTCAGTTTGCCGGTTTCCCGCTGGAGGGCGTTCTGGCTCTCCGCCAGGGATTCCACCTGCTGGACCAGTCCGCCGTAAGCTTTCTCCCGGGCGCGCTCCAGTTCACGAATCTGCCGGTCGTAGCGGTCAAGGGCCTCATTGATGGGTTTTACGATGTTACCGATGGTCTTTTGTCGAGATTCAAGATCACTGGCCGCTGCCGAAAAGTATTTGGACATGGTGGTTCCGGCCAGATCCATAAAAGCTTTATTATTGTCCTGCATGACTTTGAGGGAGACACTGCGGAACAGATCGGGAAGCTTTTCCTGGAAGTGTTCAAGATTGGAAGCTTTTTCCTCGGCGGCCGATTTGAGTCCCGTCAGTTCAACCAGCTCGCGATTGCGGGCACCCAGGGATTTTTCAGCCTTTTCAAAGCGGTTGGTCAGCTGTTCGATTTCTCCGGCCTGGCGGTGAATGGTTTCCTGCAGGTGATTACGGGCATCCTGATAGTCAGCCAATGCCTTGGCAAGTTTTGAGCGGTACCAAAGCCGACAGACCAGCCAGGTGATCAGCCCGCCGACAGTCAGGATGGCCACGAGCAGATAAATGGGTAGTTCTACAATACCGCTATGCAAAACCATAAGTGCGTTCGTTTCCTTGAGAGTGTCCCGGCCGGGCCGAGAATCGCAGTTCGCCGGCCGAAGGGATGTTTATTTGGACATAAATCCGCCTGCGATCAGGAAAATCACACCGACTGCCAGAGAGAGCATGTACAGCGGCATCGTCACGATGTATTTGAGTCCTTTTTGAACCAGTTGCATGGATATACCGTTTACCCATTCAAGGGTTTCCGGACCGGTCGCGTCCACCAGATTCAGGGTCTGCCATTCAATATCGCCAGCCGTCATCATGGATGAGATGGCCTGAAACCCGAGGATGCAACCGCCCAATGCTAAAAAAATGAGACCGAGCAGGGTGAATTTATTCATTTGATTCTTTCTCCAATTTGTAGGTTCCGCTCTTACCACCGGTTTTTTCCAGCAGGCATATATCCGTGATAACCATGCCCTTGTCCAGGGCCTTGCACATGTCATAAAGCGTCAACGCCGCCACCGAGACTGCCGTCAGCGCCTCCATTTCTACACCAGTTTTACCGGTCAGGCGCACGTTGGCCGTGATTTCCACCAGGTGGTCTTCGGGCTTTAGTACGAAATCAACCGCGGCGTGGGTGATCGCCAGCGGGTGGCACATGGGGATGATGTCGGCTGTCTTTTTGGCCGCCATGACACCGGCAATGCGGGCCGTTTCAAGTACGTTGCCTTTGGCCACGGTGCCCTGCTGAATCCGATCCATGATGCTCGGGGTCATGCGGATAATGCCCCGCGCGGTCGCTTCCCGAACGGTGGCCGTCTTTGTGGTTACGTCCACCATCCTGACCTGACCCTTTCGGTCTAAATGCGTGAATTCTGACATATTTAAAATTATTCCCTTAAAAAGCTCTTACAAGTGGTAGAATTTGACTCGGAGCAAGGCTGAACGCTTTTAAGACCGGAGGCATAGTAAGTTCTATGTCGAGGATCTTAAAAGCGTGAAAACGCCGCTCCGGGTTAAATTATGCCGCTTGGCCACAAACATTAAGCAAAAAATTCGGTCTTGTCCGTCACCGTCGCCTTGATGGCATTGAGAGCATCCGTCAGGGTTGCGATGACATTCTCGCGGATGTCCCCGGCCACGGCCAGGATCATGACATCATCTCCCACCGCCAGATCCCGGTCTGCGGCAATTTTTACCTGGATATCCACGATTCCGGGTCGCTGCCGGTATGCGGATACAACCTTTGCCAGTCTCTGGGAATCAACCCTGACGCGTAGCCCGGTTACAGGGCGACCGTCTCGTGAGGTGCTCCTTACGATTCCATTGTGATAAAGGACCATGCCGGCTTTTTCGTAATCCGGGTGGGCCTTGATCGCCGCCATAACCGTATTCAAATCCATCAGGGCACCTCATTTTCACGGGCGAGGATTTCCGCCCGTTGCAAATCAGCAGGTGTATTTACATTAAAGAAAGACAGCAAACGCGGGTCTGCCGTCCGCGAAGCCTTTTCACTGATAACCTTCAGGTTCTTTTTCCTGAAGGCTTGCATAATCTTGAACCGGCCGTTTTCCACGCTGTGTCGTGCCGTTTCCAGGCAGTTGCGTGAATAGACGGCACACAATGGTTCCCGGCCCTTGCCCGTCTCGGGCATGACGATATCAATTCCCGGTGAAATCCCGTTGACAACAGCCCTGATCATCTCTTCCTTAAGAAAAGGCGTATCGCCGGCCGTAAAAAAAGCATACTCGCTGCGGGCGTAAAACAGGCCGGTATGGATACCGGTTAAAGCGCTGCGTGACTTCAGTATATCGGTGACGATGGTTGCGTCATAATCGAGGTAACGCTCCGGCGTATTGGTCACCAGGATCAGATCATCAAATACAACGGACATCACGGCGAAGATCCGGTCCAGTATCCTCTCATCACCGATCTGCATCAGGGCTTTATGGTGACCATCAAAGCGGGTGTTTTCTCCGCCGGCCAGTATGACGCCCGTACACACACTTGACATAGTGTCTTCTTTGTTATGAAAAAAAGGTGGTAAAATCAAGAATATTCAGAGTATAAAACCGACACCGGCCCGCTGCCGGTAGAAAGGTGAGGACCATGGGTTTAATATCACATAAAGCAGACGCACCGACCGAAGTCGACCTGGCAGTCGTGTCCGTTTCCAGCACGCGGGCCCTCGAAGAAGACAAGGCCGGCCACTGGATTGCCAAAACGGCCACCAAAGAGGGACATCGGCTAGTCTACCACCAGGTGATTAAAGACGACGCTTACCTGATTCGGGCAACGGTCATGGATCTGGTGGCCAACAGTGGGGCCCGGGTTATCCTTGTGACCGGGGGCACCGGGCTCAGTGACGCCGACGTGACCATCGAGGCCGTAAAACCCCTGTTGGAAAAAGAATTGACCGCCTTTGGGATCCTGTTTGCCCAATTAAGCTTCGATCAGATAGATTCCGCGGCCATCCTGTCTCGGGCCACCGCCGGCAGGATCGGCCGCGCCCTGGTCTTCTGCATGCCGGGAAGTTTGAATGCGTGCAAGTTGGCTTGCAAGGAACTGATATTCCCTGAAATAGGGCATATGATCCGTCACATCGATCTCGGCTAAAATCGGGGTGCAGAACGCTTTGATTCGTCCCACTTCTGCGTTGGTTGATAATTTTGATCCTCGGAATACTCAAGTATGCCTGCGGTCAAAATTATCAATCTGCCTTGAATTGAAACGAATCAAAGCGTTCTGCAACCCGATTTTGGCCAAAAGGGATTGTTGAGATGGGTTCTAAGAATCGGATTCTTGCTGTTGCGGCAGGGGTATTTTAATGAAGTCGATACCCTCTTCCTTGAGGGTTTTTTCCTCTTCCGGGGTGGAAGTGCCGCGGATGCTGCGTGGTTCGGCTGCGCCGTAGTGTATTTTCAAAGCTTCCTTGGCAAAATCACAGCCGACATTGTCAAAATTGTTTTCGACGAAATCGACCATCTTTTTACCGATCTGGTCCAGGTTGACCTGGGCGGTAGCGGCACCTGTGCTAACACCGCTTGCGGATTTGATGGCGAACGTGGAGGGCACCCGGCTGACTTCGGTCTCGTTGCACACCGGGCAGGTCAACAGGCCTCTGCGCTTTTGGCTTTTAAAGGCGCGGTTATCTTCAAACCAGCCTTCAAAAACATGGCCCTGGCCGCATTGTAAATCATACGCGATCATACCAAATCCTCTGTAATCGAAACTCCTAAATTTGTACCACAAAACACCTGCATGTAAAAGAAATTATTGACAGACCCGGTGTTTCCACCCAAAATAAGCGCCGTTAAAAAGGTTTTAAAATGCGAGCCGTTCATTCTTGAGGTGGTTGTTCGGGCGAGGGGATTCTAACCAGGTATCTTTGCGAGGAAAATACTATGCGAGCCATTGTGATCATTCTCCTTTTAATTCCCTCCGGGGCAGGTCTGGCACAGGCCGAGACCTGGTACGTGACTGACTCACTGGAAATTACCCTGCGAACGGGCCCCGAGCTTGACCGCAAAATTACATCCATGCTGAAAAGCGGTCAATCAATGGAGATCATCGACAAGGGCGAAGAGTGGAGCCTGGTGCGGTTGCCCAGCGGTCGCGAGGGATGGGTGCTCAACCGGTTCATCCAGGAAGAGCTTCCGGTGAAAATGCAGTTTGCAGCCCTCCAAAAAAAATACAATGATCTCCTGTCTGGTGCGGACGAACCCCTCCAAAAACTAAAGGAAGTCAACAGTGAGAATACGCGCCTGCGCACAGAGCTTGCCAAGACCAAACGCGATTTCGGAGCCCTGCAAAAATCTTATAAGGAATTGCGGGAAACAACCGCGGATGCGCGCCGGATAAAAACCGAACGGGACCAGTTGTCCCAGGAGCTGGCCGAGAATTCCAAAGAAACGCGCCGACTCAAGACCGCCCTGGAGACCGCCGAAAAGAAAAGCACCCAATGGTGGTTCATTGCCGGGGCCGGTGTCTTGTTTTTCGGATTCGTGGTCGGGTTTACTGTCCGCCCGCGACGCAAACGATCATCACTTTACTAAAAGGGTCGCCAGTCAAGGGTTTGGGGGCTAAGTGAAAATCGACAATTAAGACTACCGCAATGATATGAACAGGTTAGACATTCTTTGTGTGTCCCGACCTGAAAAGCAATAACAATGGAAATAAAAACAGACTTTCTTGTTATCGGCAGCGGTGTTGCTGGCTTGACCTTCGCATTAAAGGTGGCCCAACATGGTACTGTTGCCCTGGTAACCAAAAAAGGGATCATGGACAGCAATACTGCCCGCGCCCAGGGAGGCATTGCCTCGGTGTTTGGGAAGTTGGATTCCTTTGACCTGCATATCGAAGACACCCTGGCATCCGGTGACGGGCTCTGTAACCGGGAAGTTGTTGAGATGGTGGTCAAGGGGGGGCCCGAACGAATTCGCGAGCTAATAGATCTCGGGGTGCAGTTCAATCTCAGCAAAGAGAGCCGGGGGCAGGATGAACCCAGCCTCGATCTCGGCCAGGAAGGCGGCCACTCGCGCAAACGGATTGTCCATGCCAATGATATGACCGGCCTGGAGCTGGAAACCGTTCTGGTGAATCATGTACATTCCCATGACAACATCCAGGTGTTCGAAAACCACATGGCCATTGATCTTATCACGGTCAGTACGCGGATGAAGCGTGGGATGGTGACGACCACCCATGAGGATTTCTGCTGCGGTGCTTACGTGCTCGAGGCCGCGACCAACACCGTGCACACGTTCAATGCCGGCATCACGCTGTTGGCCGCCGGCGGTGCCGGTAAGGTTTATCTTTACACGAGCAACCCGGACATTGCCACGGGCGACGGCATCGCCATGAGCTACCGGGCGGGTGCCACGGTGGCCAACCTGGAATTTGTGCAGTTTCACCCCACCTGCCTGTACCATCCAGACGCGAAAAACTTCTTGATATCCGAAGCCGTGCGCGGTGAAGGTGGCATTTTGATCGATACGGGCGGCCGACGTTTTATGGAAGCATATGATCCCCAAAAAGATTTGGCCTGCCGGGATGTGGTCGCCCGCGCCATCGACACTGAATTGAAGAAAAGCGGTGACGACTCGGTTTTCCTTGATATTTCCCACCAATCGTCGGATTTGATAAAGTCCCGTTTTCCGAACCTGTATGAAGAGTGTCTGAAATTCGGTGTGGACATGACCGCCGAACCCATACCGGTGGTCCCGGCCGCACACTACATGTGCGGCGGCGTGGCCACCGATATGTTGGGACGCACGGACATCCGGCGCCTGTATGCCATCGGGGAAACGGCCTGCACCGGATTGCACGGGGCCAATCGATTGGCAAGTAACTCCCTTTGCGAGGCCCTGGTGTATGCGGATGCGGCCGCTAAACAGGCGGTGGTGGATCTGAAATCGATCGATGCCGGCCTGACACCGGACCCTTCTCCCTGGGACGAAGTGGGGACGTCCGATAGCGACGAGTTGATCATGGTATCCCACAACTGGGACGAAATCAGGCGTTGTATGTGGAATTACGTCGGCATTGTGCGGTCCGACAAACGCCTGGCGCGGGCCTGGCGCCGCATTGAAAATATCCAGACTGAAATAGATGAGTATTATTGGGGGTTTCGGGTTGCACCTGATCTGATCGAACTGCGAAACATTGCCATGGTGGCGGAGTTGGTCGTAAAATGCGCGCTCCACCGCAAAGAGAGCCGCGGGCTACATTACAATATCAAATATCCACAGCGCGATGACCGCCGCTGGCTCAAAGACACAGTTCTGCGACGGCCTTTTGTGGGCTGATCCGGATAAGCTGCCAGACCGCCAAATTCCCGCTAAAGGTTGCTTTAGGCCGGTTGACATCAGAATTATGTGCATTAGATTTCACCAAAGCCGCGGGCTTTGTATGCAGGACAATCTCCCCCGAGATAAAGATGACCAAACATTGAGATTGCAGTTGCCACCAGGATTCTAAATGAGCACGAAACGGGACTATTACGAAGTACTCGGCGTAGGCCGGGATGTTGATGAAAGCACATTGAAAGCGGCTTATCGCAAGCAGGCCCTCAAGTACCATCCGGATCGGAATCCCGATGACAAACAGGCCGAGGAGAGCTTTAAAGAGGCCTCCGAAGCGTACGACGTTTTGCGTGACCCCCAGAAACGCCAGATCTACGATCAGTATGGGCACCAGGGACTCGAAGGTTCCGGTTTCTCGGGCTTTGGGGGCTTTGACGACATCTTTTCAAGCTTCGGCAGTATTTTTGAAGACCTCTTCGGATTCAGCAACGGCGGCGGTCGTGGTCGCAGCCGGGCCCGGCGCGGCTCGGATCTGCGCTACGATCTCAGCCTGAGCTTCATGAAAGCCGCCTTCGGCACCGAGACCGAAATCGAACTCAATAAAGCGGAAACCTGCACCACCTGTGACGGCCGCGGCTGCGAACCGGGTACCAGTCCGGAAACCTGCAGTCACTGCCAGGGATCGGGCCAGGTCTCCCGCAGTCAGGGTTTCTTCACTGTCCGGACCACCTGCCCTCGCTGTCAGGGTAACGGACAGAGTATTCCCCATCCCTGCCAGCAGTGCCGCGGCCGCGGTCAGGTGGTGGCCACTAAAAAAGTATCCGTTAAAATACCGGCCGGCGTAGATAGCGGCTCGCGCCTGCGGCTCACCGGCGAGGGCGAAGCCGGTGCACTGGGCGGCCCCCCCGGTGACCTTTACGTCTTCATCAATGTGGAGCCCCACGAATTTTTCAAGCGCGACAATTCCGACGTTATCTGCCAGGTGCCCATCTCATTCGTGCAAGCCGCCCTGGGTGATAGCATCACGGTTCCTACGCTGGTGGGTGAAAAGAGCCTGAAGATTCCCAAGGGCACCCAATTCGGGGATGTGTTCCGTTTTCGCGGCGAGGGCATTGCCTCCCTCCGGTCCGGTCGCCGCGGTGATCAGATCATACAGGTCATCATCAAGACGCCGACCGGTCTGACCAAGAAGCAGGAACAGCTACTCAAGGACTTTGCGGCCCTTGAATCCGACAAGATCTCCACCAAGCTGAAGAATATCTTTAAAGGCACGGCTGCAAAAGTGGCCCGCTAGCCGTGCCCGCCCACAAATTGCATCTTTGGGCCCGGAGCAGCGTTTTCGCTCTTTTGAGATCCTCGCAATAGTCAACTATGACTGTGGTCTCAAAATCGCTCAAACCTTCCGTTTCGCCCTTTGGGGGCTTCGCCGGACACGTGCTCTGAACCAAAAGCTACCATTTGTGGGCGGACACTTAACAAACGATACCACTAAACTTAGTTAGACCTGCGGAGATAACCCGGCATGTACGAATTGAAAGTCGAAACCGATTTTGCGGCAGCCCACCAACTCACCATGGTTGGTGAAAAATGCGAAAACCTCCACGGCCATAACTGGAAAGTGGAGGTCATCGTTGCCGGTGAGACCCTGGATGAAGGCGGGGTTCTCATGGATTTCGGCATCATCAAGAAGCATGTCCGGGCGGTGATGGAGACCCTTGATCATAAGTTCCTGAACGAACTGGAGTTTTTTGGTAACGGTACGCCGCCATCTTCCGAAAATATCGCCAAGTACATCGCCACGGCCCTGATGGCTAAAATCGACAATCCGGCGGTGCGGATTTCCCGGGTCAGTGCGTGGGAGTCGAAGAATGCCTGCGCCACATACATCCCCTAGAAGCCGTTTTAAAGCTTCCCCTCGCGTCCAATCTCTGCGTTGGGCGTGTGATCCAAATCCTCGAAATACGATCAGTATTTACCACGCAAGGCATTGGCTTCGCTGGCACCTCCGGTTTGCATAACCCGTCCGCTTTGCTTGCCGGGCGACTTGTGCGGCGTAGCTTAAGGCGAAGAGGCAAGCTTCAAGAGCGCCCGTCCTCTACAGTAGCCCGCTACGAAGGATGGAAAGACTGGATTATGAACACGCATGATGACTTTGAGACGGCTTCCATTAGATGGGCTTGCCGGGGAAGAATATGCGCGTTGGCTCTTAAAGGGTCTGGGGCGGTTTTAACCGCCCCGGGATTTTTTATAGGTGCGAATCCCTGATTCGGGTCCCACGGCGCGAGCCGCCATCAGGCATTGGGGTAAAGTTCCAGCAGGCGGTTTCCCAGCATCGTGGCGATGCGTTTGAACAGGGTCAAGCCACTGGCCGGTTCTTCGTTGAGCAGTTCCAAGAAGCGGGCGCTTTCTATTTTCAGCAGGCCGGCGGACTCCACGCACTGCCCGGAAGCCGTATAGGACTCGCGTTCGGTCAGGCTTGACCAGCCGATGATTTCCCCGGCATGACGTGCCATGTAGACCACTTTATCGCTTTTTCCCAGCACCAGTTTTATCCGGCCGGTCAGCAGGATATAAAAATCTGTGGCCCGGTCGCCTTCGTGAAATAGATAGTCACCCTCGGCGAAGGAGACTTTTTCAGATAATTCCATGGCCTTTTTAACAAAACCCTTATCCATTCCCCAAAAAAGATCACCTTGTTGAAGTTGCATAACACCCCCCTTTCCATGAAACCGAATCTGTTTCCAGATGATTTCATGCTCTGCTTTTATCAGGGTTCCGGTAATATGGGTTCAATACGGCTTGATGTAAGATACCGGGAAGACGCCTGCCTTTGGGCGAAACAGGGTTTTGGCAGAAAATCCGCAATCACCGAGAAATCGCTTGTAACCTACGGGCAACCCCTCAAGGTTGTCCCGGCAGGCGCTTCCCGATATCGTCAAACGATGGCGTTTGTGAAAGGGCACGAACGCGATATGGCACCCATAAGTCTATTGCCGGGCAATGGGACAGCCGAATTTGGATGGCGCAGAGGCAACGTACCGATTGAGATGAGCACTTAGCGGCATTACCTGTGGCGATTTAGCTTGCAAGGGAAGAGGAAGCGAAGATTGAGTGTGAACTATAATTTCATGATAGTATGCGTGAAATAAGTGTCAAGCCTTTAATCCATGCCGCCGGCTCAAAAGAACAATTGATTGACAAAACAGTCCCTGCCAATAGAATTTGGAAATGGGCCATTTGTTGAAGAATATCCCGAAACAACTACCGGAAGAGTTGTTTGAAACCATCCTGGAACAACCCGGCTTCAAACTGGAGCGAATTTTATCCAAAGGTCATGCCACACCCGCGGGACAGTGGTACGACCAGGACGTTGATGAGTGGGTTCTCGTGTTGAAAGGTAGTGCCGGTCTGCGGATTGAAAATCGGGCGGACGAGGTCGTTTTGCGGCCTGGGGATCACGTGCTCCTTCCGGCCCATTGCCGTCATAGAGTGGAATGGACCGCTGCCGACAGCGAAACCGTCTGGCTGGCCCTGCACTATTCATCTTGTATGCGGTAAGCGGCGGTTTACCGTTGTGGGTTCAATCCAGGCAAGCCGCTGCCTAACAGGGTCAAGGTGGGAAAATGAAAAATGAAGATCAATTGTGGAGAAATCCGATTCCGTGGATCGCGGCGGTTGTGGGGCTGTTACTGATCGGCAGCGGCTGCGTTGAGAAGAAAATGTCGGTTAAAGAGGCCAAGGCAGTCACCGTGTCCATGGACGCGGCGCCGTTCGAACCCCCACCCCGGCGTATCGGCGATATTCTCGATGTCCTCGAGCAGCCCGGCGTATTCGATCCGGATATAACCCGGCGCTACCGCGAATTGGCCGACACCTCACCACCGGAGAAGGGCGATGATGCCGTTTTGGCGGCCTTTTTCCACAAGAGAGGCACTGCCGCCAGTTACTTGGGGCGCAGTCGACAGGCACGGGATGATTATCGGGCCGCACTTCAATTCAGTTCGCCGGAAGATAGACGCCATGCGCGGTTATTGTTCAGCCTGGGCAACCTGGAGGCGCAATTCGGTGATGTGGTCAAGGCCATCGCCCTGACAAAGGAGAGCCACTCCATAAAGCCGCGCATTCGGAATTACGAAAAACTGGTGAAATACTACAGCCGGCAAGGAGACTTCAAAGCTGTCCAGGAGAGCCTCGACGCAGGTCTGGATCTGTCGGAAAGAATGACCCGTAAAGCCGGAAGGAGACAAAACAAACGGCTCGGCCTCGCGGCCCAGGTAAACGGTATCCAAGCCCAATTTTTTTCAAGCCGGGGGCAGCACACCCAGGCCGAAATCTATCTACGCAAACGTCTGGACACCCTTTTGCAAATGGTTGATCGCAACCCGCGCATCGGGATTAATGCGCGCTTGGACCTGAGTAACAACCTCCGCAAACAGCGCCGTTTGATAGAAGCGGAGATAGAAGTTCGCAAGGCGTTGAAGGAAGCGCTGGGACTGGGGGGCCTGACCGGCGACTATACTGCCCGGGCTGTAATTGTTCTGGGGAAAGTCATCTTCCAACAAAACCGGTTTCATGAAGCTGAGAAACTGGCCCGTGCCGGTCTGCGGATCATGACAGAATCCGGCATGCCGCCCGACGCCTTCAGTGTGATCAAGGCGCGGCAATTTCTGATCACCACGTTGAGTAGCCAGGGAGATCATGCCGGCGCCGTGCAGGTGTACGACCAAACCTTGCAGCTGCTTGAAAAGAACAGCTACCAACATCGGTTGCTGGCATTAAAAGCCGGAATCCTGCTATCGCTCATCAAGGTGGGGCGCGTGGCAGAGGCCTCCCGCTATATCGATAAGTCCTATCCTGTCATACTGGCGCGGTTTGGGGAGACCCACCGGAAGACCGCCATTCGGCTTGGCCTCAGGGGAATGGCCCGATATCATCAGGGACAGCTGGTGCTGGCTTATGACGATTTTCAACAAGCCCTGCCCATCATCCAAAAAAAGAATTTCGGAAAAGAAAAGACAGTACCCCGGGCCATTGCGGAAAGCTATCTGAAACTGCTGATGGACATCCGGGAAACCAGCCTTGAATCTCAAATGGGAATCAAGGCGGTTTCCCGGGCGTTTAAACTCGCGGACCGTTTGCGGGGGCAATCTGTACAGAGTGCCATCACAGCGGTAAGTGCACGCCTGTCCGGCCTAGAGCCGGAGCTCGCCGATCTGGCCCGCAAAGAGCAGGACCTGTCTCAACACATCGAAGCTTTGCAGGATATTTTATTCGATGTTCTGGCCATGCCGGCCGGCACTGATCAACAAGCCACCCTCACGAACCTGCGTTCGCAATTAAATACCCTTTCCCGAGCACGACAGGCTTTTTTGGATGAAATCGAAACCCGGTATCCAAAATATTTTGAATTGCGGCGTCCAAGCGCCCGGGGCATCGGTACCGTTCAAAAAATTCTATATGCAGATGAGGCCCTGATCGCCATCTATCCCGGTGAGCAGCAGACCTTTGTCTGGGCGTTTTCCCGTTCCGGTCCAATTAAAGTGGCTGTTGTTGATATGGGGCGACGCGACTTAGACCGTATGGTTGGTGACCTCCGCCGGGCGCTCGATCCCGGTCCGGTTAGGCTAGGCGACATTCCTGATTTCGATCTGGACCGGGCCCATGACCTGTACCGGCGGCTGCTTGTCCCTGTCAAGCCCGGTTGGGAGGGTGCCGGCAACTTAATCGTGGTTGCCCAGGGGCCTTTGGGGCGCCTGCCGTTTTCAGTCCTGGTGACTGACATTGGGCCCCCAAAAAAGGGCGGCGGGGAGCTTTTCAGCGAATATCGGCCAACACCCTGGCTGATACGCCAGGCCTCCCTTACCCGGCTGCCGTCTGTAGCGGTGCTGACCAACCTGAGAAGCATGCCCGGTTTTAAAACCCAAAAAACGACATTTGTGGGGTTTGGTGATCCGCATTTCAGTCCGAACCCGATGGAAAAAAACAGTGCCGCGGATTTGCCGCAGATAATGAATGCCCGGGGCATACGGGTTACCCAAAAAGCCGACCTCGATAGCGGGGACGCCAATTCCGTTAAGCTGGATGATCTAAGCCGGCTGCCGGATACCGCCGCGGAGATCAAGGGCATTGCCGGGTCGTTGGGTGCCGATCCGGCCACCGATGTTTTCCTTGGCGCCCAGGCCTCGGAAACCAAAGTCAAAGCAATGGACCTGACCGGCAAGCGAATTATTGCCTTCGCCACCCACGCCCTGGTCCCCGGCGATCTGGACGGTCTGGACCAGCCGGCCCTGGCCTTGACCTCGCCAAAGGTAACCGGTGGGACAGGAGATGGGCTGCTGACAATGGAGGAGGTTTTTCGCCTCAAATTGAATGCGGATTGGATTGTGCTATCCGCCTGTAACACCGGTGCAGCGGAAGGAGCCGGCAGTGAAGCCGTTTCCGGCCTGGGAAGGGCTTTTTTCTTCGCCGGCGCCCGGGCCATCCTGGTCAGTATGTGGCCTGTGGAAACGAAATCGGCAGCCAGGTTGACCACGGGAATTTTCAGACACCAGCAAGCAGACAAGACCTTGGCCAAAGCCGAGGCAGTTCGCGCGGCCATGCTGGATTTGATCGACAGCCGGGGCATGGTGGATGCGAAAACCGGGAAAACGGTGGCGAGTTATGCGCATCCGATGTTCTGGGCGCCCTTCATAACAATCGGAGGATAGCGCCGCAGCGGGCATATTTTGATCCAGGACGGCGTTTTCACACTTTTTAAATCCTCGACGCAGTGTCACTACGCCTCCGGTTTAAAAAGTGTTCAGGCCTTGTCCTGAACCAAAATCTACCCACTGCGGCGTTACCCCATCAATTTTCATAAAACGATAAGAACTTATAATGATATCGATTTCTACCTCTTTTCGAGATCCTGCCGAAACTGACCCTGAGCGGTTCGTGGCGTATCTGGAACAGTTGGGGATTACGGGGGTTGAGCTGGAGTATCGATTGACGGATCGGTTCTTTGCGGGGATGCGGTCGCCCCTGCAGAAATCCAGCTTGGAAGTGACCAGTCTCCACAACTATTTTCCATTCCCCACACGGTTTGAAACATTGAAGCCGGGCGGGGATCTTTTCCCGCTTTCGTCCGAGGATAAAGAAGCGCGCCAGCGGGCCGTGAACTGGACTGCCCGGACGATCGAGTTGGCCAATGATCTCGAAGCCGGTACGGTTGTACTCCACTGCGGCAGAGTTGCCATGGAAGCCGAGTTAAAAAAGCTGCATCGGTTCTTCGATGAAAAAGCCATCATCACCCCGGGAGCCCAGACCTTTGTCGGCCGAAAACTGCAGGAACTGCAGGCCCTGAAACCGGTCTATCTGGATTACCTGCTGTTCAGTCTGGACCGATTGATGTCTGTCGCGGAGAAACAGGGCGTGATACTGGGACTCGAAAATCGGGCCCATTATCACGAACTGCCGGGCTATGATGATTTTGAACGATTACTGGCGGAATTTGAAGGCGGACCGGTCGGTTACTGGCATGATACCGGTCACGCCCACCTGGCGGAAAAACTCACCTTCGTGCCACCCGGCTACCTGCTGGAAAAACATGCAAACAAACTGGCAGGCATTCATTTCCACGATGCGATCGGACTCAATGACCACCTGCCGCCCGGCATCGGCGAAATCGACTTTGCCGCCATCAAACCCCACCTGAAGCCGGACACCCCCCTCGTCATCGAACTCAAACCCGGCACCCCCGATGCCGATATCCGAAAAGGCATCGAGTTTATGAAAGATTTTTTAAGGTGAGCTCTAAATCAATAAGTGGACTCGGTTTCTGAGCTACCTCATGAACCCAAGGTCCACCCCTAACCTTGTTTAGATTTTCGTCTGACAGGTAAAGTTTCGCAGAAAAGAAGAGTATTAAAAATTCCGAAGCGGGTTCTGGGCGGTGTCATGGACTCAAGGTCAAGGCGGAAAGGGAAGTTCAACCGGAGGAATATAGACCATATTTCGAGGATTGAACTTTCCTGGCCAACGCAGAGATTGTGTTCATGACACCGCCCAGAACCCGCTTCTACAATTTGTTACAACTTGTTACCTCCCTGCAAAGCATTCCGCCCTCGATTGATTTATGTTCCTCCTACAACATGCGGATTGGCCCCCGGCCCTGCATAAACCAAGCCACCTAGCGAAGGAGGAAGGAAACATGAAAAAGAAACGTATCGTGATCGGTGTTACCGTATTTATCACCCTGGCCCTGATCCTGGTCGCCTGCGGCCACAGCCGCTTTGCCGGTTATCACGGCGCATCGCCTGAGAAACGGGTGGAGTGGATCAAAAAGCACATATCGGATGAATTGAACCTGGATGCGGCTCAGAACGAAAAACTGGATGCCATTGCTCAGGATCTCATGGACCGCCGTAAGAAGATGAAACCGGTTCGTGAAAAAGGGAGTCTGGAATTGGCTGCCCTGGTTCGATCCGAGAAACTTGACCGTACCGATCTGGAGCGCCTGGTGGACAAAAAGCGCCCCCATGTCGAGGAGATGATTGAGGTGGTCATGGATCATGCTGTGGAATTCCATCAGATGCTGACACCCGCGCAGCGCACCCTGCTGGCGGAAAAAATCGAAAAACATGAGCGGTATCGGAATAGGTGCTGGCAGTAATCCCTTGGCAACGGTTTTTAAGCACTAGCCGCCCCGCCACGTTTGTCGGCCGGGGCGGATTGACATGCCGGTCCCGCTGATTCTATAACATGATTCGATTTATGCTTAGAGGAACTGAATCATGCCGCAAAAAATCCTGGTCATTGATGATGATGAAAAACTCAATGCGTTGTTGCAGAATTATCTGTCCGATTTCGGGTATGCAGTTATTTCGGCCACCCACCCGGAAAAGGGGCTACAGCTTATTGCCTCCCGGAAGCCGGAATTGATAATTTTGGATGTGATGCTCCCCGAGATGAGCGGGTTTGAAGTATGCAAACGGATTCGTCAGGATAGTGATGTCCCGGTGATCATGTTGACGGCCCGCGGCGAGCTGATGGACCGGGTGGTGGGTCTTGAACTCGGTGCCGATGATTACCTGCCCAAACCCTTTGAACCGCGGGAGCTGGTGGCCCGCATACAGACGGTTTTACGTCGAACAATCCGCACGGATGTCTCACAGGTCCAACACTATGGCAACCTTAAAATTGATTTTCCACGGCGCAAAGCCTTTATCGATGATCGGGATGTGGATCTATCCACCAACGAGTTCACTGCGCTCAGCCTGTTGGTGCGGCACATCGGCCGTGTCATGGACCGGGACCAGATCATGCAGGAACTAAGGGGTATGGATTCCGATGCGTTCAATCGGACGGTAGATATCACCATGAGCCGCCTGCGCCAGAAGCTCGGCGATGATCCGAAGAAACCGACGTTCATTAAAACCGTGTGGGGTGCCGGCTACGTGTTTATAGGAGAAGAGCCACAGGATGCAGACCGGCAAGTTTAAAAAACTGTTCGGGTCGGTTTTTACCCGGCTCTTAATGACCATCCTGTTCACCGGCTTTCTGATCAACTTGCTGGTGATCGCGCTTTTTGGTTTTATCCGCCATAAAGTGGATGCCTCCATGCATGCGCACCTCACCCAGTATGTTCAATATATTACCCAGGACCTGGGTGTCCCTCCGAACATTGAACGTGCCCGCGAGATTGCCCGGGCCGCCTCCATGACCATCAGCTATACCGATCCCGATGAAAGCTGGTCGACATCTGAAACGGTTTATCCTGTCCAAGGCCGACGAGTACATATTTGGCATGAGGAACCGGGCATGCTGGCCGGTTCTGCGCGGGGTCGGTATTTCGTAAAGGTCCGCCACGGAGACGGCGAACTATTGTTTCAAGCCGCCAGGGGCCGCGCCGCCATGGACCAGATCCAGAAGGTACTGATAATCCTGATCTGTCTTTTTACCCTGGTGTTGATCATGGCCTATTTGGTTCTCCGTAGGATTCTCAAACCTATCAGGTGGTTAACTGAAGGTGTGACCCAGGTTGGCGATGGTAATCTGGAACACCGGGTTCCGGAAAAACGGGCGGACGAGTTCCGGGATCTGGCCGAAGCTTTCAATGACATGGTCGCCCGGATCAGAAAGGCCATGCACGCCCGTGAGCAGCTGTTGTTGGATGTGAGTCATGAACTGCGCTCGCCCCTGACCCGGTTGAAAATCGGGCTGGAAATGCTGCCCGAGGGATCCAAGAAAGAGTCTTTACGGGAAGACATCCTCGAGATGGAGAAAATGATTACCGATATTCTCGAGGCGGCCCGGATGCAGCACGATGCCGGTTCGTTGAACCTGCAGTCCGTGGATCTGGCCATTTTGATCCAGGAACTCGGGCGTGATTTTGAAAACCAGCTGCCGGGTCTGGTGGTTAGGGGGGCGTTGGCCGAAACAGTGATCCGGGCTGATTACGAGAAAGCCGGCATTGCGCTTAGAAATGTAATCGATAATGCCATGAAATATTCCCGGAAAAGCGATCAGCCGGTAGAACTTAGCCTTGCGGAAAAACTAGGATATGCCGTAATCAGAATTTTGGACCACGGCATCGGCATCCCGGCCGAAGACCGGCCCTACATTTTTGAGCCCTTTTATCGGGCGGACAAATCACGAACCCGTAAAACCGGTGGGTACGGTTTGGGGCTGAGCATGTGCAAAACCATCATGGCGGCCCATGGCGGGCGGATTGATATCAGCAGTACGCCAAACCAGGGTACCACCGTGTCCCTCTCATTTCCAACCAAAGTCTGAGCATCAGGATTTTGACGTCCTTCGTCACAAAACCAACAGTTTGGATCGGTTCTAGATCCCACCGACCACTGCCTTCACCATATCTCCCAGAAAATATTGTCATAATATACCTTTCCATATTTGGGTATGGATTGTGCATATTTTTATTTGGAAACTAAACATGCACCCCCACGCTTAAGAGTCGGAGGCAGGATGAAAATCCAGGAAAGCCTGGAGCAGTTGGCCCGCTATAACCTTCAAAGGCGGACCGTTGCCGGCCAGGTCGATGTCACCACGGAAAAACTGAAACGGTTCAATACCATTCTCGATATGTTTGCAGATGAGGGCGGCGAGCGGAAAAGCGATCCTGATTTGTCGGTCCTGACCCTGATGTCGGCGCCGATTCAATCCAGCTCTTACGGGCGGATATTACAGGCCCTGAACGACCAAAATGTGCCGAAGCAGCCACCTCCTGGCGAGATCAAGTTACAGCCCGCTGGGCCGGCAGAGACGCTGCCAGCGGTGATGCCCCGGGATAATGGTCCCGACTCACTGAACGACCCGGTGCCAAAACTCAGTGAAAAGGATCGGATTGACCGAGGTGTGTCACGAGCGGCTGTTAAATATAACCTCCCGGAAAACCTCATAAAAGGAATTATCAAGGCCGAATCCGGGTATAATCCCCGGGCTCTGTCGCGCGCCGGGGCGCAGGGTTTGATGCAACTTATGCCGGCCACGGCCCGGGAACTCGGCGTGGAAAATACCTTCGACATCGAGCAGAACATCGATGGCGGTGCCCGGTATCTTCGGAAAATGATTGACCGCTATGACGGGGATGTCGCCAAAGCCCTGGCCGCCTACAATGCCGGACCAGGCACTGTGGATCGCTATAAGGGTAAGGTTCCCTATCGCGAAACCATCGCCTACGTGGACCGGGTTTTGAAATATTCACAGCAATATATATAGAAGTTATCTCAAAAAACAGATTTTGGCCCAAGGTCAAGGCGGCCGCGAGGAATAGATCGGAGGAATATATCATGTATTTTGAGGATTTATTCTTAGCGCCCAACGCCGGGATTGGGTTAAAAGATTTTTTTGAGACAGCTTCTAAAGTGGGACAAGTCTATACATATTCATCTCACTATCGTAATATCCGATCTTATGTCTCGAACCATTCCGCCAAGATTACTCCGTTTGAATCATGACCAACTGCTCTCCTTACTGGGTTGCCTGGCCGTGTTTGCATCGGCGTTCTGCTTCTACATGTCCACGGTTGCCATCCAGTGGTCCCGGGCTCGGGTGCATATTGACGCATCCTACTTTGTTTTTGCTCGATTTTTACTTGGATTCATCGTGGTTTGTACGGTGATGAAAGTGCGGCAGCGTAGACTGAACCTGGTAAGTCACCACCTGCTCATAGGTCGGACCCTTTCAAACTGTGCGGCGGTCTATTGCTTTTTCAAGGCGGTTACCGTGACCACGGTGGCCCAAGCCAACATTCTCAACATGACTTACCCGCTGTTTATCGCCATCTTCACCTGGATCTTCCTCAAGAAGCAACGCGACCGGATTGCCCTGGCAATGGTATTGGTGGCCTTTACGGGTGTCTGGCTGGTTTTGTCACCCGGCCGCTTCGGCCTGAATCCTAACCACATCTGGGGCCTGATGTCGGGACTGACCGCAGCCGCAGCCATCATTTATCTGAATCTCAGCCGGCAGCACCATGATACGCACACCATCCTATTTTACATGTTCGGCTTGGGGTCGGTCGTCATTTATTTACTGTTTTACCGGCATATTTTTTTTCCGGACACCATCGAATTCTATTATCTGGCGCTCTGTGCCGGCAGCGGCATTGCCGGGCAGTATCTGCTGACCCTGGGATTTCGATATGTTACCGCCGTTGAGGGCGGCATCATTTCATCAACCCGCATCCTGCTGGCAGCCCTGTTCGGGCCCTTGTTGGTGGCCGAACCGGCACTGACGCTGGCAGGCTGGGCAGGGGCGCTGCTCATCTTTAGCGCCAATGTTGTCCTGGCGGCCAGGAAGACTAAAAATGTTATGGAAGACGGCGGTTCAATGGAATAGCTTGAATTTACAACTGAAAAAGAACAGCTGTGGGTTGTGCTCAAATTAATAGGTTGCCATCCGTCTATTGCTGATTATGGTTACGAGTATTCGTTTTAAAGATCCCATTTGGAAATCAACCAAGCTCCAATTCAGCCTTTAAATGGCTGAGAATCATATGCGCTTTTTGCTTTACAATATCCGCTACGGTACTGGAATCGGCCGGCGGTTTCACCTGCCGCTGCCCTTTATGGGCTATTTCAAGCGTACCGATGATAACCTTTCCAAAATCATAGACTTTATCGAGTCGTTAGATCCGGATATCGTCGGCCTGGTCGAGGTGGACATCGGATCCTTTCGGACCAGCCGGGAGAACCAGGCCCGCACCCTGGCGGATCGGATTGCCCACAGCCCTGTTTTTCAATCCAAATACGGCAGCGGTTCGGTTGCCGAAAAGATGCCGATTTTGAACAAGCAGGGCAATGCCCTTATGACCAACCAGGTCATCCAGTCCCGCCAATTTCATTACCTCAATAACGGGGTCAAGCGCCTGGTTATCGAGATTGAACTGGACGAGGTAAACATCTTTCTGGTCCATCTTTCGCTTCGTTATCGAAAGCGGCAGGACCAGCTCAACGATCTTTATCGCTTAATCAGCAAAGCGCGCAAGCCGGTGATTGTGGCTGGTGATTTCAATGTCTTTCGGGGTGCCCGAGAGCTGTCTTTATTCAAAGCGGCTTCCGGACTGGTAAGCGCCAATCCCGAGGGCTTGCCCTCCCATCCCAGCCGGGCCCCCAAGCGGCAGCTCGACTACATTCTCCATAGCCCCGCAATCAATGTGTCGAGTTTCTTTGTCCCCCAGGTGACCTTCTCGGACCATGTCCCCCTGGTATGCGACTTCGATGTTATATCTTCGCAGCCGGTCGCAGTGGCGGCTTTGGCCGATCCTCTGCCGATGGCGGCAACAGCAGCCGACCCTTTACATCTTGAATATCCAATAGAATTTTAAGCTTTAAATGTGATCGAAATTGCAAAGGCGGGTCGGGTCTAAATGCATCCCGATGTTCGTTAAATAGTGTCCAGCTTTCAGGGCTGTGGTGAATGACCTTTATTTGCCGATGGCCTGCATGAGTTCGTCGCGCGTGATGATTGCTTGCGTATCCGGTACATGCGTACGGATGTTGTCCAACCCGCCCTCCTGACGATCGACCAGGATGACAGCCCGAACCACATCCAGGCCCTCCGACCGGGCCCGCTCGATGGCCTTGATGGTGGAACCACCTGTGGTGGCAACATCGTCGATGATGACGACCGGGTCTCCGGGGGCGAGGTCCCCTTCCACCCATTTCACGATGCCATGGTCCTTTTGGGTTTTACGGATTGAGAAAGCGTGGATCGGCTGCCCCTTGAGCTCCGACGCAAAGGCGGTGGCCACCGCCACCGGGTCGGCTCCGAAGGTGAGGCCGCCGACACCTTTTACATCCAGATCGCAGATTGCCTCGAAGACCAGATGCCCGACCAGGTACATGCCCCTCGGGCTGAGTACCGTGGGCTTACAGTTGACATAAAACCGGCTCATCCTTCCGGAAACCAGTTTGAAAGAAGGTTTTTCGGTGTATTTAAACGATTTTTCACAGAGCAAATGGATGAGTTCGCTTTTCATGGCTGTTCCTTTTAGCAGATGTCTGGTGGCGGCGCCGGGTTTAAAAGGGTGATTGGTTGTTTTAAACCGGGGCTTTGCTCCCGGTTGCAACCACAACGATCGAAGCACTGCCGGGTGTTCGATCCAACTTGCCCGCCTTGCGGGTGGCCGTTGACTTTAAGGCGTTGATTCGATATTAAAAAGCCTCCACTGAAATGGAAGAAGCACGCTTTATGGGATTCAGTGGAGGCTCCGAGCAAGGAAAACTGGGAACAGCACTCCTTAAGCTCAATCCGGGTCATATCAACATATCCTTGAGGGGTCAATCCCCATGCGAGCTAGCCCTTTTAGATCGTTTTTAGAGTTGACCGCGACCGGCAGCACGGAGAGCGAAAATTGACATGATGAATCCGGCTGAAAAAGATGCCATTATCCGCATGTTTCATGTCCACAAGCAGTACGGGTCCCAAAAGGCACTTGCGGACATTACCCTCGATATACAAAAAAATGAATTCGTTCTGGTCACCGGCGCCAGTGGCGCCGGCAAATCCACCCTGCTGAAAATGCTATATTTGGGAGAACCCGTTTCCGGGGGACAAGTGTTGGTGGACGGGATGAATCTTTCCCGGATATCCCGCAAACGGATTCCCTTTCTGCGAAGAAAGTTCGGCATCATCTTTCAGGACTACAAGCTGATACCCACCAAATCCGTTTTTGACAATGTTGCGCTTGTATTGGAAGCAGCCGGCAAGAAGCGCAGGCTCATCGAAAAAAAAGTGAACGCCGTTCTCAGAACGGTCGGAATGGAAGACCGTCAAAAAACGCTGCCGCCCAGTCTCTCCGGGGGTGAACAGCAACGGGTAGCGGTGGCCCGGGCGGTCGTGGGGGATCCGGACATTATCCTGGCGGACGAACCGACCGGCAGCCTTGATCCGGAATCGGCGGACATCATTTTCGGCTTGTTGAAAAAATTTCACAACCGGGGCGGCACCCTGGTCATTGCCACCCATGACCGGTCCCTGGTGGATAAAGCCGGGGGGCGTATCGTGCGTCTTTTAGACGGCCGCGTGCAGCCTGCAGAGGGTGCTGAAGCCAAAGACCATGCGACTCTACATTAGAAAAGCGCTCAGTGACATATTCGACAACCGGTTTCTCAACACGGTGACCATTCTAACGATCGCGTTTTCCATTCTGATCGTCAGCGCATTCTCGCTTTTTATCATGAATACCAACACCTTGTTGGAGACCTGGAAAAACAGCATCCGGGTCATGGTGTACCTGAAACCATCCACAGACCCCACAACGTTCAAGTCCCTAGAAGGTAAAATAAGGACCATGGGGGGCATAGAGAGTATTGCGTTCGTTCCCCGGACAGAGGCCCTGCGACAGTTGAAAGCGCAGATGCAACGACATGCTTCTTTGCTGGACCGGCTCGAGCGCAATCCGCTGCCGGATGCCTTCGAGATCCGCGTGGCTGCCGCAAGCCGTGACCTCGAGAATGTGGAGCAACTGGCTCGGCAACTGGAACGCCTGGTGGCTGTGGAAGAAGTCGAATACGGCCAAAAATGGCTCGGCCGATTTTCGCAGATGATCAAGCTCTTTTCACTGGCGGGATACTTGCTGGGCGGCATGTTCCTGATGGCCGCCATATTTTTTGTGGGCAATACGGTGCGACTGGTTATCTATTCGCGCCGGGATGAGATCGAAATCATGCGTATGGTGGGAGCCGAACCGGGATTTATCAAAGCCCCATTCTATATTCAAGGCCTGATACAGGGCCTTCTGGGCGGCATCCTGGGGTTGGTGGGACTATTGGCCGCCTACTTCGCGGTAGCTGCCCAGGTTCAGCAGGGTTTCGGCATGGGTGTATTCCACATTCAATTCCTGCCGCTACCGGCTTATGGCGGGATCATCCTGGCCAGCATGCTGGTCGGCTGGCTGGGCTGTTTTTTATCCTTGAAGCAATATCTAGAACCATGAACCCAGTTCGCCCCATTTTCAGGTATGTCCTTCTCACCGGATGGGTGCTGGTGGCCGGCCTGCTATGGTTTGGCCCGGCCGCCACTGAAGGTCGGTCAACCCAGGCGGCCCTGATCAAGGTAGACCGCTTAAACCTGCGGGCCAAACCCAGCCTGAAAAGCCGCACCCTTGCGGTACTAAGTCGCCCAACACGGGTCGCGATAGTTGCCAATCAGGGCAAGTGGCTGAAAGTAAGATATAAAGGCACTGTCGGTTACCTGCGCAACAACCCGCGGTATGTCAAAATCGTAGCTTTGCAGCCCCCGGAATCAAAATCCCGAGGCGAGATGACCCAGGCCCGCGGAAAAGCGCGGACCCTGAAGAAAAAAATCAAAAGCTCACAGGCCGCCGTCGTTGCCTATACCCAAAAGGAAGCGGCGGTAATACGCAGTCTCGATAAAATCGAGCGCTCGCTCCACCGGGCCCGCCAGAGAGTGGCGACCGGCCGGCGCGACCTGGCCCGGATTGACAACGAGCTCAATAAAAATCAGGCGGCCCTCGAGGCGCTGCAAAAGCAGATTAACGTGGCCGAATCTTATGCCTCCGGCCGCTTGGTGGCCCTGTATAAATTGAGTTGGTTGGGTCAACTCAACATTCTGGCTTCAGCCGACTCAATCAGTGCCATGCTGCAACGGGAACGGGCCCTATCGAAGATCCTGGAACAGGACGAGCGGCTCCTGGAAAAACTTGAGCAGGACTACCATCAGCTGGAAGACCTCCAGGAAAAGCAGCACAAACGCAGGGCCGCGAAAGAGGTGATTGAACGCGACTATCGCCTCAGGGCCGCTGAAATGCTGACGAAAAAAAAGCGTAAATCTGCGGTACTATCTGAAATCAGGAGTAAAAAGTCACTTGAGCTGGCGGCCATCGAGGTTTTTAAAGAAGACGCTCAGAATCTGGACCAGGCCATCCGGCAGCTCGGGAAAGCCCTCGCGCGCGAGACGGCACCGGCAGCGACCCGAACCCAGCCGCCGACCGTCAGACTGCCGCGTAGTTTCACGGCCCGTAAAGGCTTGCTAAAACTCCCCGTCAAGGGTAAGATCAAAAATTCCTTCGGTGCCTATAAAAACGAGAAATTCAATACCATGAATTTCAGAAGCGGCATCGATATCAGTGCGGACAGGGGGGAACCCGTCTATGCCGTATTTCCCGGCCGGGTACTCTATTCAAGTTGGTTCAAGGGTTATGGCAATATGCTGATCATTGACCACGGCGGCCACTATTATACGGTATACGCCCATGTTGAAGAGATATTTAAGCAAAAGGGCGAGGTTGTAGAAGACAATGAAGTCATCGCCACCGTCGGTGACACGGGTTCCCTGGAGGGACCGGGACTTTACTTCGAGGTCCGCTATCACGGGAAACCACTTGATCCTGCTATTTGGATTCGGAAAGGATAGACGTCTTTAAAAATGTCTGCATGGCCGGCATGGCCGGAAGGTGACCACTGATTGCCCCAATCTCGACGTTAGACACGCGATTGGCGGGTAAAAGGATGGAAAGACAGGACCCTGGTTCAACAACCTGCTTTTGAGATAGATCCGTAATACTTAGAATGCTTCAGAAAAGGTGCTATTTATGACGCGTAATAACAGACGACAACCACGACTCTGGCAAATGATGATCATCGCGGTTCTTTTCCTGGTGATTGCCACCGGGTTTACCCGTGAATCTTCAGCGGACAGTGAAGCGGTCTATAAGGGGCTGAAGACATTTGCAGATGTCATAGAAATGATCGAGAAGAACTATGTGGATCCCGTGGATACGGAGAAATTGGTCCAAAAGGCTATTCAGGGAATGGTGAGCAGCCTCGATCCCCACTCCTTGCTGCTGCCGCCCGAGGAGTTCGAGGATCTGCAGATTGACACCAAGGGCAAATTCACCGGTATTGGCATCAGTATCAGTATCCGTGACGGCTTCGTGACCGTCGTGTCACCCATAGAGGGCACGCCGGCCTTCCGGGCCGGAATCAAGTCCGGTGACCGTATCATGAAGGTCGACGGCAATCCCGTGAAAGACCTCAGGGAAGCCGTTAAAAAAATGCGCGGCCCCAAAGGAACCAAGGTGCAGGTGACGGTTGCCCGCAAAGGCGAGCCGGAACCTTTAGTGTTCAACCTGATCCGGGATGTGATTCCGATTCAGAGTGTGCGGGCAACCATGCTCAAACCGGGGTACGGTTATGCCTGGGTGACTCATTTCAGGGACCAGACAGTTAAAGATCTTAAAAAGGCACTGAAAAAACTAGAGAAAGAGCATGGGGCCCTCAAAGGGTTGGTGCTTGACCTGCGGGATAATCCCGGCGGCCTGCTCCCCCAGGCGATCAAGATGTCCGACATTTTTCTCAGCGGGGGAGACATCCTCTCCATAAAAGGGCGGCTGAAGCGCCACACCCGTGCGTTCAGCGCCCACGAAGATGATGACGATCTGACCTATCCGCTGGTGGTGCTCATCAATAGCGGCAGCGCCAGTGCTTCTGAAATTGTTGCCGGAGCGCTTCAGGACAACAATCGCGCGGTAATCATGGGGACGACTTCCTTTGGCAAAGGGTCGGTGCAAACTGTCGAAACCCTGCGGGATGGATATGGCCTGAAACTAACCATTGCCCGATATTACACCCCCAGCGGACGTTCCATCCAGGCCAAAGGCATCGAGCCCGATATAACCGTCTATCATTCCATCCTGGATCAACAGGATCTGGCAGCTGACGAAAAACGTATCCTGAAGGAAAAGGATCTCCAGAATCACTTGGATGCCGAACCGGGTAAATCGGTCGACGATAAAAAGCAAAACCGAGAATCACGCCAGAAAAACCGTCAGCCCAGCCACGGCCCGCTTGATCCGGAGCGTCTGGAGTCCGACAACCAGGTGGTGCGGGCGTTGGATATACTAATGGGTTACGATATTCTGACGAAAACCCGACCGTAATACGTCGGGTCTGCCAGCCATGAAACGCGCGTTGGGGCCCCTTCTTGACGCTGGTAAGTCCTGAGAACGAATTAGAAGCTATCTTAAAACGGATTTTGGTCCAAGTTGCGGCGGGCGTTACATTCCCCCGCATTGCGGGATTTCCCGCTTAATCTGATTTTAAATGTGGGTCGGAACCGGAGGTGCCAGCGCAGCCAATGCCTATCATGGTAAATACTAAAGTATTTCGAGGGTTTGGCCCGCTCTACAATTAGTCGTATTCCTTACGGAGGCGATTTACGCGCCAATTTAGCGCCCAACGTCGAGATTGGGCCAAAAGACTTTTTTGAGATAGCTTCTACGGATATCTGTACTGGGAATCCCGATCTGGAAGGTATATGGCTAGGAAAAAGACGGCCCGAAAACGTTCGACCGGAAAAAAGAGCACCAAGCGCAAAAGCACCCGCCGGGAATCCGTCGGCACCAGTCTCTCCAAGATCTTCGGAGCTCTGGCGGTCTTGGTGGCTGTTGTGGTTACCACGGCCATCACGGCCCATTTTATCATCACGCCATACCGTTCCAGAGACGTAAAAAAGCCGGTGGTTACCTCCGTCAAGCCCGTTCCCGGAAAAAAACCGGCGCCAACGCTGGTCGCCGTTCCGCCAACCGTTACAAAGCCGCCGACCTACGAGATCTATCCGACCCGGGACTTTCCCGGTGAACGTCCCCCCATGCCACCCATCAAAAGAGCCCGTCCGGCTGTGGCCATCATCATCGATGACATGGGTTATAATCGAATAATTTCAGAAAAATTCTGTCAGTTGGATGCCACCCTGACATTTTCGATATTACCGTACAGTCCCTACAAAACGAACATCATCAAAAATGCCAGTGACCATGGTATTGAAATTATGGTGCACCTGCCCATGGAGCCCAACGAGTACCCCAAGGTGAATCCGGGCCCCGGGGCGCTGCTTGCTTCCATGAGTGCAGATGAATTGATCGATCGACTGAATCGCAACCTCGATGATATTCCCCTTGCAAAGGGGGTCAACAACCATATGGGCTCCGGACTCACCAGCAGTTCCTTCCAGATGAACCAGATTTTTTCGATATTAAAAAAGCGGAACCTATTTTTTATCGACAGCCGCACCACCCAGAAGACAATTACCTGGCAGTCGGCGCGGTTGCTGCAGGTACCCTTTTCACAACGGGATATTTTTCTCGATCACATTCAGGAGCAGGCGTTTGTAGAAAAGCAGATCCGGGCTCTGATTAAAACGGCCCGTCGACATGGGGAAGCGGTGGGTATCGGTCACCCCTACCAGGTGACCCTGGAAGTACTGGCCGCCATGCTGCCGGAAATAAAAAAACAGGTGGACATCGTTCCCGCTTCGGAGGTTGTCCACCTGATTCCTTATTCCTAAACCGCGGTAGAGGCGGCACTGGAATCGGTTTCAGGGAATGGATATTGGTTCCCCGCAAATGGCCCGCGGGATCTGCAACAATTCTATACGGCCGGGAGGTCTCCCCGCGCCGGGATTCCCCTCCAGTTTAAATCTTAAGGGCGGGTCAGGCTGGCTTGGCCCGCCCGCCAATGCGTATATTGTCAAAAAACAATGAATTTCAGTTGGTTAAATCGAGATCCCGGCTCCGGTTCTGAATCAATCGGTTGACGCTTGAAGGCTATGCCCGACTGGAAGCCTTTTTTGAGATGGGTTATAGAACCTATCTCAAGAAATGGATTTTGGTACAAGATCAAGGCGGCCGTGAGGAATAAACCGGAGGAATACACCAAGTATTTCGAGGATTTATTCCGAGCGCCCAACACCGAGTTTGGGCCAAAAGCCTTTTTTGAGATGGGTTCTACTCGATGACCATCAATACCTCTTCAGTTGCGACCTTATCGTTTTCCTTGATGCTGATGGATTTGACGGTTCCGGCGATTGTGGTGGGAATTGCATTCTCCATCTTCATGGCTTCCAAAATGGCGACTTCCTGCATTTCCGCTACTGCTTCACCTTCTTTTACCAGAATCTGAATAATCGTACCGGGCATCGGCGCCTTGATTTCCATGCTCATATCCTTTCCATTTGTGGGCCTATCCTACAGGCATCTGATTTTAAAGACGTTATCTTATAGAGTAGGACCGGTAGCCTGTCAAGACCAAAGAAAGACGCACGTGTTCCAGGATAATCATGCCTGGTTAAGGCAAATGGCGCCCAAAACCAATAAACAAAGGGATTGCCGTAAAGAAAACGAAAAAAATGCCGATACCCTCAGCAGAGGCAATGAGAGGGCAGGGTCGAATCCGGATTGTGGTGCTTGCCAGGATCGGTATGGTAAATCTGGCACCAAAACGGTTTACAAGAAGGTATATATGCGTAGCGGTTCGAATAATAAAGATCTTGAAAAAAGGGTGCAGTCGCTGGAAACTGAGGTTGCCCGCCTGGATGACTTACTGGCGGCGGAAAGATCACGGTCGGCCGAACTTGAAAAAGCACGGGATTTTGAAAAGAAGGAGAACCGGGCCAAGAGCGAATTTCTGGCCAATATGAGTCATGAACTGCGGACGCCTCTGAGCGCGGTTATCGGTTTTGCCGAACTGCTTATGGACATGAACTTGGGGGAAGACCCTTACGCCTGCGTCAAGCTTCTGAAGCAATCTGGCGACGGCCTGCTCTTGCTGATCAACAATATTCTCGATTATTCAAAAATAGAATCAGAAAAGATCCGCTTGGACCGGATCGGTTTTGACTTGCGGGTTCTGGTAGAGGACGTGGCCTCTTTGCTGGCGATTCAGGCCGAACAGAAGGGCCTTGAAATGGCCTGTCTCATCGACCAGGCGGTGCCGGCTCAGGTGATCGGAGATCCGCAGTATATCCGGCAAGTTCTGGTCAACCTGGTGGGCAATGCCATCAAATTTACCCAGCGCGGTGAAGTGTTTATAGAGGTCAAGTGCCGGCAACGGGATCAAAATAGTCCCGCTGACGATTCGGTTTCCCTGGAATTTTCGGTCAGTGATACCGGCATTGGTATCGCCCCCGAGCACCAGGCGCGCATATTTGCCAGGTTTTCCCAGGCGGAAGCCTCGACCACCCGCCGTTTCGGCGGCACCGGACTGGGGTTAACCATATCCCGTGAGCTGGTGGCGGCCATGGGCGGGCAGCTGGATGTGGAGAGTCGGCCGGACAAAGGCTCGCGTTTCTGGTTTCAGCTGGACCTTGCTCCGGGGCAAGCGCCAGCCCCCCAGGCTCTCCGGACCGAGTTAACGGTCGATCTGGCCGGTACCCGCGTGCTTGTGGCCGACGGAAACGCTACTTATCGCAAGATTTTACAGGACATGCTGGTTGAAATGGGTTGCTTGGTAACTGTCGTGCCCGATGGCACCACAACACTGGAAACCCTGAACCGGGCTGAAGATGAAAAGGTAGGTTTTAACCTGTTGATCATGGAGCTGACCCTATCCGGAATGGATGGTTATGAGCTGGCCCAGGCAGTCCATCAATCGCCGCGTCTGCAAAGTGTGTCACGCATTGTTTTGACATCCGTGACGCGGGGCCGCCAGGCACGCCGGATGCGGAAACTGGGCTGCCGGGGCTATTTAACCAAACCGGTGCGCAAAGCGATCCTCCAGGAAGTGATCGCTGAAGTTCTAATGGGTGGTTACGAAGATTCTACCGACCCGGTGCTGGTGACCAAACACAGTGTGGCCGAAAAGAAATTTCGGAATATCCATATCCTCGTTGCCGAAGATTACGAGATGAACCGGCGATTGGTCGAGAGCTATCTTAAAAATGACGGTTTTTCGGTTCACCTCGTCGATGACGGCCACAAGGCGGTGAAGGCTTTCCGGCGCGGTCACTTTGACCTGATCCTCATGGATATGCAGATGCCTGGGATGGACGGGGTGACGGCGGTCAAAAAGATTCGGGAAATCGAAATTTTGGATAAAGAAGTGATCGGCGGCCGGACGACCCCGGTTGTGGCCATGACGGCGGACACCTCCCAAAAAGCGCGAAAACGCTGCCTGGCGGCCGGTATGGATGCATTCGTCACCAAGCCACTTAGATTGGCGAAACTACGCGCCCGGATTGAAGCGTTGTTACCCGAATCTGTTTCCGAGACTGAAAAACAAACGGATCTTGAGGTTAAAAGCCCTCCCTGCGGCAACAGCAATGCGGCCGGCAAGGACCCCATCAACCTGGAACGGGCCCTGCACACGGCCATGGGCGATAGTGAGTTCTTGAGAGAGCTGCTGGACATGTTTTCCGATGCAACAACCCGCCAGTTGGTTGAAATCAAGAGCTCTACGGCCGCCGGTCAAACCGATACGGCCGAAAAATTTGCCCATAAAATAAAAGGAGCGGCCGCCAACCTCGATATAGAGGGGATCCGGGCGACGGCAATTGATCTGGAGCAGGCTGCCCGGCAACAGAATGTTTCGGAAATCGAACAAAAGATGGCCTCGCTGGAGCTCCAGCTCAAGGATCTCAATGAGTTTGTTCAAGCCAACTGTCCTGCTTAGCCATAAAAGGGCCTGACGTTCAGCGCGGTGTTCGATTTTGGAGAGATTTGGATCGTTTGTTGCTTAAAATGATCTAATTGTGATAACACCTTTCCGTGCGCATCCATTCACCGCCGCTCAGCTATAATGTTGCCCATGCAATATAGAACCGTACTATTCGTCGATGATGACCGGATTACCCTGAAGGCCCTCGAGCGGGCCATGCAGGCGGAGCCCTATCGCTCCCGCTTCGCCCTGAGTGGCAGCCAGGCGCTCGACATCATGGATCAGGAGACGGTGGATGTGGTGGTCACCGACCTCATGATGCCCGAAATGGACGGCATGATGCTGCTGGATTGGGTTCAGGCCGAATATCCACATGTCATCCGGGTGGTCCTGTCGGCCCTGAGTGATACCGATACGATTCTCGAGGCCATTAACAACGGCAGCGTTTACCGCTACATCGTCAAACCCTGGAATCGCGAGGAGTTGAAGATAACCGTCCGACAGGCCCTGGAGATTTTCGAGATTCAACAAGAAAAGAAAGGGCTGCTCGAGCAGCTTGAAATGAATAACCAGTTGCTGGAGCAAAGGGTCGCCGAGCGAACCCAGCAGCTGCTGAATATCGACAGCCAGGCCGAAATCGGCAAGCACGTGTCCCAGATCGTCCACAACCTGAAAAGCCCCCTGCAGTCAGTTTTCGCGACCATTGATTTGGCATCTCTTAAACTGACCAAGAAAAATCCGGATCTTGATTATATCAGCTCTTTGATGCGCAGATTGAAAAACAGCGCCATGGACCTGGAGAAGATCATCCGGTCGATCCTGCTTCATGCCAGCACCAATCCCCTGGAGGAGGCTTCGGAAGTGGATGTCAACAGCATCGTCACGTCTGAATTGGAATTTTTCCGGATGAATCCGATCTTCCGGCGTCAAATTGAAAAAGAGGTTCAGCTGACTGAACCCCCGCCGTTGGTTTACGGGCATCCCGTGCAGATTAAGCAGATTGTAAACAATCTGATCACCAATGCCATCGATGCCATGGAGGACAGCGAAGATAAGCGGCTTTCGGTGGCTACCCGGTTACAAAACCGACATGTTGAACTCGACGTCGCCGATACAGGCATAGGTATCGGCACCGATGACTTGGCTAGAATCTTTTCACCGGATTTTACGACCAAACCGCTGGGCCAAGGCACCGGGCTGGGCCTGGCCAGTGTCAAAACCATGGTAGAAGCTTACAACGGAACCATTACGGTCGTGTCCGAGGAGGGCCGGGGTACCACTTTCAGTGTTCGGCTGCCGGTTTCGGGGCAAACCGACCCGTCTGCCGCTTAGTGCGGCGACTAGCGAAATCCGAAATACAAAAGCACGGAATGTTCTCAAGGCTCACGCCGCAAATTCGAAACAAACTAAAAATTCAAATGACCAAATGACAAAAACTGTTCCTTAATAGCTGTTTTGCAGATTTTATTTGTTGGTTTGATTTCTGTTTCGAATTTCGATATTCGAATTTCGTTTGTTCTTTCCCACCACCGCTACCCACCCGTCTTTGGGCAATACTTCGAGCACCTCAAGGCCCTGCGCCGTCATTTTATCCATGACTGCGGATTTGTTTGGCATGATGATGCCGGAGGCGATCATGATGCCTCCGGGAACCAGGTGTACCGGCAGGTCATCCAGCAGCTCTACGATGACCTCCGCTAGAATGTTGGCCGTCACCAGGTCGTAAGCGGATGTCACGCTGCTCACGAGGTCTCCGGCTGCAACCTGGAACAGTGCGGGGTCCGCTCCGTTCAATTGCAAATTTTCCGCCGCTATTTGAACGGCCAGGGGATCATTGTCAATGCCCAATCCCCGTCCGGCCCCGAGTTTGGACGCAGCTGCCATCAAAATGCCGCTGCCGGTGCCTACATCCAGGAAAGCACCACCCGGCTGCAGGTATTTTTCCAGCAGCGTGATGCAAAGCGAAGTGGTGGGATGCGTTCCCGTACCGAACGCCATCCCGGGATCTATTTCCACAACCAGGTCATCCGGCCGGGGGGTGAACTCCCGCCATGTGGGTTTGACCACAATGTTGCGGCCCACTCGTTCCGGGAAGAAAAACGCCTTCCAGGCATGCGCCCAGTCTTCTTCATCGATTTCGCTGCAAACCACCCGGCATTGAATCCCCGTTGCACGGCCCAGATCTGCCAGGGTGGTTTCCAGAACGCCCAGTTCGCCTGCGAAGCGCTCATCCCGGGGTAGGTAACCGGTCACGGCATCCTTTTCCGGTATGGGCACCGCATCATCGCCCCAGTCCTCATCCGGATCGATTTTGGGGTCATCAATGACCACGCCCTTGAGACCCAGGTCATAGAACCGGTCGGCAATGAGGTCGGCAGCCAGGGCTTTGTCCTCGAATTCAAACAGGACTTTTACCGCCACCCATTTCATGTCCGGTCTCCTGTATTGGTCCACTTTTCGCGGGGCGGATTAAAATATCCATGCATCAGTTGCGGATACGCCCTTCGTATGCGCGACAGGCATTTGCGCATACCCAGGGGCCGGGTATGCGTTCCAGGATCCCCATGGTTTGCCAGTAGCGCAGCGGATCGTAATTCAGGTTGCGCCACTGGATCATGTTGATCGGATAGTCGCTTAGGAAATTGACCAGGGCTTCAAGTTCAGCGCGCGTGTCGGTAAAGCCCGGAAAATTCAAATAGTTGATGGAGACAAAGCGTTTGTTCTCCAGGGCCAGGGCGATGCTGCTGAGCACATCGGTAAAACGATAGCCGGCCGGCCGGAAATAGGCTTCATAGAACTCTGGACGTACGCTGTTCAGGCTGATGCGGATACTGTCCAGACCCGCCTTGAAAAGCGACGCCAAAGCGGCGGGACGGCTGCCGTTGGTATTCATGTTGATGGTGCCTTTATGAGTGGCGGCCCGGATCTTGCGGATGGCCGGTTCTATGGATTCGGTCGCCATCAGGGGGTCGCCTTCGCATCCCTGGCCGAAACTCACGACACTGTGTTCTACATCCCGGATATGGGTCAGGGCTACCTGGGCGATTTCATCCGGCGATGGGGTAAATGCAATTCGGTTCTGGCTGGCGGGAATGGCATCGGTTTTCTGCAGGGAAATGCAGCCCAGACACCGGGCATTGCAAGTTTGCGCTGTGGGCAGCGGTGCCTCGTAGCGTCCCAGGAAAAAATTTTTGCCGGCCGGGCAGCCGTAGGTCAGGGCGCACGTTTCCAAGTGGGCCCGCAGGCGATTGTCGGGCAGGGCTTTCTGTTTCCGTTTGACTCCCCTGGCCACATCGGCAGGTTTCATCCGGCGCAGGTCCTGCCGCGGTTCCGAATCCACCTGCACGGCCGCTGTCCGAAACCCATTTTTATGCCAGCCAATCGCGCCGTATGAAAAAAGCGGCAGGTAGCCCGCCGACGGATCTTCTTCATATGCGCTCACGCCAGAGATTACATAGCCGGGTGAATTGAAAACCGCCACCGGATAGAGTGGCTCTCCGGGTGCAAAAGGATTTTCGGTGACAGTTTCATAGCACTGCCGGCCCAGATTCCACAGCACCGGCCGCCGGTCGGGAAGCAGCATCAATTCGCTGCCGTGGGGCAATTTAATTGTATTTTTCACGGCCAGCGGCGCCATGGCAGAGCCGGCCATACTGACTGCCCCGTAACCTTCCAACTCAAAGATATCGCCGTCGGCATCAGCTACGACCGCGGTGATGATCTGCCCTGACGGGTCGGTTCTGTGCTTGCGGAGCTTTTGATTATTACTGTTCATTCGTTTCTTGACAAATATCGCTGTATCTATCGCTCTTCTGAATATGAAAAATTCGAAACAAAAAGGTAAATCACAATGACCAAAATGGCTAAACAAAACCTGACATTAAAACGGATTGGTATCTGTTTTGGCATTTGGTTATTTGAATTTGTTTGCGGCGCTCGCCTTGAGTACAATCCCAGTTTCGGGTTTCGAATTTCGGATTTAGTTATCCCATGAGCCCAGGATAGAACTATGGCTTTATCCTTTATTTAGTGGACGCAATACTATTTCCCATATTTCAAATATCAGCATACGACGTCAGCCGGTTCGCCAGACCCGAACGTCGCCTGCCGGTCTTATCGTTTTTAACGGCGATTTCCAGTGCCCGTGGTGATCCGATCAGGATCACCAGCTGTTTACCCCGGGTCATGGCGGTATACAACAGATTTCGCTGCAGCAGGATGAAGTGCTGGGTCAACAGGGGGATGATCACCGCCGGGTATTCAGATCCCTGGGATTTGTGGACGGAGATTGCATAGGCCAGGATCAGTTCATCCAGTTCACCGAAATCGTAGTCCACATTGCGGTCGTAATACGTGACCCGCAGTATCTTTTCTTTGGGATCGACGGATTTTACCGTCCCGATGTCGCCATTGAAAACATCCTTCTGGTAATTATTGCGCAGGTGCATCACCTTATCACCCGGGCGGAAGGCGACCCCGGGTATTTTTTCCGCCGCGGGAGAGGCGTTGAGCTTTTTCTGCAGGACCTGGTTGAGATTGATCGTACCGACCTCGCCTTTATGCATGGGGGTCAGCACCTGGATATCACGAATACGGTCCAGGCCGAATGTTTCCGGTAACGTCTGGGTGCACAATTGGGAAATCCGGGCAACCGCGTCATCCGGCTGCTGGGCTTCAATAAAAAAGAACTCCGACCGCCCCTGATTAACCGCCTTACTCTCGAGGTCAGGAAACAAACCTCGCCGGACCCGGTGGGCATTGAGTACGATCGGGCTTTCTTCAGCCTGTCTGAAAATCGTATTCAGGGAGAATACCGGCAGGATGTCGGCGGCAATGATGTCGGCCAGGACGTTGCCCGGTCCCACCGAAGGCAGCTGGAAGGCATCCCCCACCAGAATCAGGATTGCCGAGGCTGGCAGGGCCCGGGTGAGTTGGTACATGAGGATGGTATCCACCATGGAGACCTCATCCACTATCATGACATCGGTTTCCAGGGGATTGTCCCGATCTCGCTCAAAGTATCCTTCCGCAGGATTGTAGCCCAGCAGCTTGTGCACGGTAGCCGCTCTTTTTCCAGTAACCTCACTCAGGCGACGGGCGGCCCGGCCGGTAGGTGCCGCCAGGCTGATGGTTTTGCCCAGGCTCCCGAAGACGGCACACAACGAGCGGACCAACGTGGTCTTGCCGGTTCCCGGTCCGCCTGTAATGACGCCGACCCGGTGGGCCAAAATTCCTTCGACCACCTGCAGCTGCTCGGTCGCTAGCTTCAGCGCCAGTTTTTTCAGGACCTGCTCGGTAATTTCTTCCGCGTTCAAGTTCGTGTCGGTCAGCGGTACGGACATCAGGGCCTGGAGCTTGGCGGCAATACCGATTTCCGCTGCATACAGCCGGTAGTGATAGACAGCCGCCGGACCGGGTTCCGCGGCGGGTTCCAATACGATTTCCTGTTCGGCTGCCAATTCCGACAGGGCTGCGGCGACCAGTTCCGGATTGATTTCGAAAGACTCGAAACATTGCTGCTTCAGGTCGTCTTCCAGGCAATAGGTATGCCCGGTTTCGGCGGCCTGGAGCAGCAGGTGGAGGATACACTCCCGGACCCGCAGGGGATCATCCCGTGAGGCCCCGGCGTTGATAGCGATGGTGTCGGCGATGTGAAAGCCGATACCCGGAATGTCGTGGACCAGACGGTAGGGTTCGGTGCGCAGAATTTTTTCGGCATCGTCGCCATACGTTTTTACGATCCGCTGGCAGTAGGCGGTTTTGATGCCGTTTTCCTGTAAAAATGCCATGAGACTACGCAGGGCGTGTTTGGCTTTCCACTGGCCGGTTATTTTGAAGGCCAGCACTTCGCCTATCCCGGTGACTTCTTTGAGCCGCGCGGTATGGTTCTCAATCACATCGATGGTGTTTTCTCCAAAGTGGGCCACCAGGCGTTTGGCGGTTTGCCGGCCGAGACCGCTGATCAGACCAGACGAGAGGTACGTGACCAGCTCATCCCCACGGTCGGGTAAAAGTGCTTCATAGGTCTTGATCCGTAGCTGGGGGCCATACCGGGGGTGGGTTTCCCAGCGGCCGGTAACCTTCAGGGGTTCGCCCGGAGTCGGATTCGGCATGGTGCCCAGGATCGTGACAAGGCCATCGGTTTTATCGATGCGAAAACGGGCGATGGTATAATGGTTATCGCGGTTGTGGAAAGTGATCCGCTCGAGATGCCCCAGAAGCGTATTGGCTTTCGTATCACGAGGCATACCGTCTAGGCCTCGCTTTTCAAAATCCATGCTACGGCGTCGAGAAGGTCGGTGGCCACGACATCGGGTGCCGACTTCTCTTTTTTCAGAAGCGCCTGAGCAGCTTTGAAATTACCGGTCTGCACCAATACGGCGGCCTTGCACCCGGCTTTGCGGGCACACAAAATATCCTTGGCACTGTCGCCCACCATGATGGTGGTGGCTATATCGATGTGATGGGCCCGGGCGGCCTGCTCGATCAGACCGGTGGCCGGCTTGCGGCAATCGCAGCCGTCGTCAGGGGTATGTGGACAATAGAATATATCGTACACCCGGCCGCCGGACGCTTCAATGGCGGTGCACATCCGCTTGAAAATGTCCTGGAGGGTTTCCGGTGTCACCCACTTGCGGCCGATGATCGATTGATTGGTGATGACGATAATCCGGTAGCCGGCTGTGGTCAGCTTTTCAAGTGCGGTGAGGCTGCCCGGCAGGAACGCAAACTCTTCCCAGCATTTAACATAATTGGATGAATCACGGTTGATGACGCCGTCACGGTCGAGGAAGATATACTTGGCAGGCGTGCTGGATGCGGAATTACTCGGCAATGGTAAATGCTCCGGGGAACCCCTTTTGACGCAGGGCGGTTTTATAGTCAAGCGCCTGTTTGTAAGAGGTGGCCAACCCTATGCGGACCCCGTACAATTTGCCATGATCCGGATGGTAGTAGGGTTTTATATGCGCATTTTTATACAGGCTGCTCAGTTTGGCCTTGTAGCGCGCGGCATTGTTGGGATCGGCAAAGGCCCCCACCTGGAAGGTAAAACGGCCCTTGTTCCAATCAACCGGCCGGTATGCGGGTGGTTTGGCGCCCGTCGTTGCAGCGCCGGACACCCGGCTGCCCAGTGCGGTAAGCCTTACATTGGCCGTGCCGGGTCCCACTACCCCCAGTTTTTTGGCCGCCCCGTAACTGAGGTCGATAATACGGCCATGCACGAAGGGGCCGCGGTCATTCAGGCGAATATCCAACTTGCGGTCGTTGTCCAGGTTTTCCACGCGAACCCAGGTTCCCAGCGGCAGGGTTTTGTGCGCGGCGGAGATCCCGTACATGTTATAGCGTTCGCCGTTGGCGGTTTTGCGTCCGTGAAACTTTTTACCGTACCAGGAAGCCTTGCCGCGCTGGGTGAATCCGTCGGCGCTGGCAACCGGATGATACCATTTGCCCATGACTTTGTAGGATTTTTGGGTGGCCGGCGGGGGCTTTTTGGCCTTCGGTTTCGGTGGCACGTATACAGGACGCTTCGGGCTGGCCGGCTGCCGCGGCGGAGGTTGGCTCGCGCAGGCGGTCAACAGGGCCGCTGCAACGGCCAGTAACAGAGCCAGCCGGAGAGGTTGTCCAAATGGGCGCATGCAGAAAGGGATCATTGTGAATTAAACGCAACCTTGACCACGTCGAGCATCTTTTCCGGAAAATGAAACTCAATGTCCTTGAGGACCTTTTTCGGAATATCCTGGAGGTCCTTTTCGTTCCACTTGGGCAGGATCAGGGTTCTGATGCCGGCCCGATGAGCCGCCAGCACCTTTTCCTTGATGCCGCCCACGGGCAGAACCTGGCCCCTAAGGGTGATTTCGCCGGTCATGGCCAGATCCTTGCGGACGGTTTTGCCCGACAGCAGCGACGTCAGGGCCGTCATCATGGTCACCCCGGCCGAAGGGCCGTCTTTGGGAATTGCGCCGGCCGGCACATGTATATGAATATCATGCTTACTGAAAAAATCCTCGTCCACCCCGAGCCGTTTGGCATGGCTGCGAATGAAACTGAGCGCGGTCGTGGCTGATTCTTTCATGACATCGCCGAGCTGCCCGGTGAGCGTAAGGCCCTTTTGGCCCTTCATGGCCGTAGCCTCAATGAATAGCAGATCGCCGCCGGTGGGCGTCCAGGCCAGCCCCATGACAACCCCGGGCGTGGAAACCCGGCTCTTGGTCTCGGTGTTGATTTTCACCGGTCCCAGGTACTTGGCGACACTGACCTTTTTCACTGTGACGGATTTGACATCACCTTCTACAATCGTTGCGGCCACCCCGCGGCAGATATTGGCAATCTCGCGCTCCAGGTTCCGCAGACCGGCCTCCCGGGTGTATCCGGCAATAATCAATTTTACAGCCCCTTTGGTGAAGGTTACCTGGTCTGATTTCAGGCCATGGGCCCGCCGCTGCCGGGGAATGAGATAGCGGTTGGCAATCTTGATCTTCTCGTCCAGAGTGTAGCCGTGCAACTCCAGGACCTCCATACGGTCACGCAAGGCCGGCGGAATGGTATCGAGGACATTGGCAGTGGTAATGAACATCACTTTCGAAAGGTCGAAGGGCACATCCAGGTAGTGATCCGAAAAGCTGAAATTCTGCTCGGGATCCAGCACCTCCAGCAGGGCTGATGAGGGGTCACCGCGGAAATCACTGCCCACTTTGTCAATTTCGTCCAGCATGAAAGTGGGGTTGTTGGATTCTGCCCGGCGCAAGCCCTGGATGATGCGGCCCGGCAGGGCGCCGACGTAGGTCCGCCGATGGCCCCGGATTTCCGCTTCATCCCGGACGCCACCCAATGAAATGCGATGGAATTTCCGCCCCAGGGAGCGGGCAATCGATCTGCCCAGAGAGGTCTTGCCGGTGCCCGGAGGGCCGGCCAGGCAGAGGATCGGTCCTTTGGATTCAGGCTTGAGTTTCCGGACGGCCAGGTATTCCAGTACCCTTTTTTTGGGTTTTTCCAGCCCGTAATGGTCTTCATCGAGCGTTTTGCGGGCTTTTTTAATGTCCAAGATATCCTCGGTACTGGTGTGCCATGGCAGAGCCGTGATCCAATCCAAGTAGGTCGACGCCACCGTGTACTCAGCTGAGGACGGATGCATTTTGGACAGGCGGTTGAGCTCCCGCTCCGCTTCGTTTTTGGCTTCCTCGGGCAGGTTGGCTTCGTCGATCTTGGCCCTGTATTCATCCTGCTCTACCGAGGCTTCGTCGCTTTCACCCAGCTCTTCCCGGATGGCCTTGAGTTGTTTGCGCAGGTAATACTCCCGCTGGGTCTTGTCCATGTCGCCTTTGACCTGGGTCTGGATCTTGTTGCCGAGCTCCAGAATGTCCAGTTGTTGGTTGAGCTGCTTGGTGACCTCCTTGAGGCGCCTTTTAATGTTGGGGGTCTCCAGGACCTTTTGTTTGTCTTCCGTGGGGCTGTTAATGGTAGACGCCACCATGTCGGCCAGAATGCCCGGCTCTTCTATGGAGCTGGACATTGAGGCGATTTCCTTGGGCAAACCGGGGGAAAGTTCGACGATACGGTCAAATAGGCTGATGATGTTGGTTTTCATCGCCTCGACTTCCTTGCCGCTCTCCTCTTTGTCGACAACATCTTCAATATCCGCCCGCAAATACGGCTTCTTTTGACTGAACTCTTTCACCTTGAAACGCGCCAGGCCCTGAACCAGCAACTGGGCCTTGTTGTCTTCGGTCTTGGCCATTTTAAGAATCATGGCGCTGGTGCCGATGACCGCAAGGTCTTCTTGGGGGGCCGTCTTTTCTTTAGATTTGCTTTTGGATACGAGCAGACCGATGATGCGGTCTTTGCTCATGGCCTCGTCCACCAATTTGACCGAATGGTCTTCGATTACCACCAGCGGCAGCACCATTTTGGGAAAGAGGACCGCATCGAATAGGGGCAGTACCGGCAGGTTGTCAGGTATATTTTCAGTCCCGAAATCGGTAGACAATTTTTTTTCTTCCATGGTCGCCTCCGGGGTAAATCCACGTACAATTAGGTTGAGATGCTCTATTCGTCGGTAATCGGAACACTGTGGGTAATGTTTTTTTGCTTTTTGGCCAACCGCAGTTGCAAAAAGCCGTTGGAGTATGAGGACGACACCACTTCCGTGTCTATCTGGGCCGGCAGAAACAGGGTCCTTTCAAACTTACCGTACTGGATTTCCGCCAGCCGGTAAGTGGAATTCGAAACCAGGGATGATTCCGTCCGCCGGCCGAAAATTCTCACCGCCTTGCTATTTATCTCGACTTCCAGATCTTCCTGATCAACACCGGCAATTTCCGCCTGTATGATAATCTCCTCCGGTGTTTCAAAAATATCCATCTGGGGGGTCCAGGAATGCTCCCCGGAAGAAAACATCGGGTTGGCCGGTCGGGGTCTGAACACCCCTCCAATTGATTTTCCATACGGTCCTCCGATGGGTAGACTGCTTCCAAATCTGATCTTGATATAGTCCATGGCCGGCTCCTGTAATAAAGCCCCGCACGGTGCGACCGCTACCGGCGGGTGTTTAAATGCTTTTGGTACCTTAGAAGTTTCAAATGAAACCGGGTTTTTGAAAGGTGTAACGCTTGCCTGAACAGGCTAAACTTAACACCGCCTTGACAGTTTGTAAAGCTGTCCGCGCCCCGGTAATTTTGCGGTCTTGACAAGGAATCACAGGTGGTTAATGTTTTTTTAAGGAATAGCAGGATTGTCAAACCGCGTCCAAAGGAGGGCCAAAATGACCATCGTCAAATGGGATCCGTTTGAAAACGTCACCGCTTTGCAGGACCGCATTAACCGTATGTTCGACGATTCGTTTTCCCAGGCCAGGAAAGAGGGTGAACTTTCTTCTTATGGCTGGCGACCGAGTGTCGATATCTACGAAGTCGAGGACGGAATCGTTATCAAGGCCGACCTTCCGGGAGTCCAAAAAAAGGATGTGGCCGTCGAAGTAAAAGATAACCTTTTGACATTAAAAGGAATTAGAGACGAAGACGACGATCTGGGCGATCAGTGTTACTTCTGCCAGGAAAGAGATTTCGGGCAATTTCAGCGTACCTTTACCCTCCAATATCATGTTGAACCGGAGAAGATAAAAGCCTCTTTTAAAAATGGGGTCCTGAAGGTGACGATTCCGGAACCCGAGGAGGAGAAGCCCAAGAAGATCCGGGTCAACATCGACTAGAAGCCCTTTCAGAAAAGTCTTTTGGCCCAATCTCTGCGTTGAACACTTGTATCAAATCCTCGAAATACTATCAGTATTCCTCCGGTTTGATACAACTGTTCGCCTTGACCTTGAACCAAAATCCTATTCTGAAAGAGCTTCCAGCGTCTTGAACATTTCAGTCGTCACCACCCTCTCAAGACCCTATTCACATTGAAAAGAAGGGGCATTGCCGGTATAATCGGTTATGTCCAACAACTCATCACGCCCCCTGTTTGTTGTTATCGGCCCGCAGTATTTTCTCTATTTCGGCGTGATGGGTGTGTTCCTGCCGTTTTTCAACCTTTACTGCTATCACCTGGGTTTCAGCGGTTTCCAGATCGGGGTCCTGTCCGGCATTCGTTCGGTCGCCCTGGTGGTGTTTCCCCTGTTGTGGGGCCTGGTGGCCGATCGTTTTCATGCCCGGCGCAAGATATACATCGGCTGTAACCTGGTTAGCACCCTGTTCTGGGCCCTACTGTTGTTTACGGCGGACTTCGGTACCATGGCAGTCATTATCGCCCTGTACGGCATGTTCTACGCCCCCATCATCAGTTTTCTCGAAGCCTTTACCATGGACGCTCTCGGGGATGACAAGCAAAGCTATGGTCGGCTGCGGGCCTATGGCTCCATCAGTTTCATTCTGACCGTGCTAATCCTGGGCACGGTGCTTGACCTGGCCGGCGTCGGTATTATCGTGACCCTCATTCTGGCGGGCTCCCTGGTGCAGGCCGTGGCCGCTTTCAAGATTCCGGATGTCCAGATTAAAAAACGGTTCAGCGATCGGGCCGGTTTGCGGTTTTTCATGCGCCCCCGGGTGTTGGTGTTTCTGACCTGTGCGTTTTTAATGCTGGTCAGTCACGGAACCTACTATGGATTCTATTCCATCCACCTGGAAACCCTGGGTCTGGATAAAACCTTCATTGGCTTTTCCTGGGCCCTGGCGTCCACGGCCGAGATTCTGGTAATGGTGAAATCGGACCGGCTGTTTGCCCGCTTCTCCCTGGAAAAGGTTCTGGTATTTTCATTCGTTGTGGCGGCTTTACGGTGGCTCATTTTGTTTACCTCCGCCTCTCCCGTCATCATACTGCTGTCACAGGTGCTGCATGCCGTCACATACGGCACCTTTCATATGGCCAGCATCCTTTATATTGACCGTTTGACGCCCGATGCCTCCAAGACCATGGGGCAGGCCGTAAATAATGCGGTCACATACGGTCTCGGCCTGGTGGTCGGATTTCTTTTCAGTGGGATTTTATATGAGCGCTTGGGCGCCTACAATCTGTTCGGGATCAGCAGTCTAATTGCCCTGGCGGCCGGCGTTGGGTTTTGCTTGTTGTACCTTTTTGAAAGGAAGCAAGTAGCATAAGCATTGGGGGCCAGCACAAAGCCCGGCAGACGAAGGGCCCCTTTAAAAGGTTTGGTGACAATATGTTAGATAGGATTCTCCTGGCGATCTTTACCTGTTTTGCACTGCTTTTTATGGCGACGCTGTCTGTGGCCCCTTACCCATTCGATTATCTGGTCAAGACCATCCCGATCCTGTGTCTTGCGGTGCTGGCTTTTCGCGCGATTCCAGGTGCGAAAGGAAGGTTGATTGGGGTCGGGCTTCTCTTCTCAGGGGCCGGCGATATCCTGCTGCAGGTTGACGGGGCCGGCTTTTTCGTACACGGGCTGGGCGCGTTCCTGATCGCCCACCTTTTCTACATTGCGGCGTTCATACGCCGACCGGCCCTTGCCCGGGCCCGCCTTCCGATACTGGTGACCATTGCGGTGTACGGATGTATCATGGGTTTTCTGTTGTTCCCCCGGTTGGGTGACATGCTTGTACCGGTAACCGTATACCTGGTGATCATTCTGGGCATGGGGATAGCGGCATCCCTTGGCACCGAAAACCACGCCCTGGTGATCGCAGGCGCCTGCTTATTTATCGTTTCGGATTCACTGATTGCCATCAACCGGTTTTTAACACCGGTGCCACTTTCCGATTACCTCGTGATGGGGACGTACTATGCAGCCCAATTGTTCATCACCATCGGTGCCGCCCGGCACATCCCCCACCTGACATCAGCACCGACGCCTGACAAAAAATTTCAATAGATATAGGGTCTTGCGATGTCTATTGCCTTTGGATAGGTGCGGTCATACCGTCGACCGTAAAATTGACTGCGGCCTGGTCGAACTGCAGAAATCACCTCGCGGTTGCAGCGGGTCTTGACAGACGGCCTGTGAATCTTAGCCTATCTGGTATGTTGTGATAAAATCAAACACCTCCAGACCAACCGCTTCAAACGGAGTCGCGCATGCAGATAGATCTAGATCCAATATTTCTCGCCAGAGCCCAGTTCGCATTCACCGTTTCATTCCACATTCTTTTTCCGGCCTTTACCATTGGCCTGGCCAGCTGGCTGGCGGTGGTGGAGTGGCGCTGGCTCAAGACGGGCGACGAACGCTTCAAGGACGTGTACCGGATGTGGGTGAAAATTTTTGCCGTGACCTTCGGTATGGGTGTTGTTTCCGGCGTGGTGCTGTCCTACCAGTTCGGTACAAACTGGTCTGTTTTCTCCGACAAGGTGGGCAATGTACTGGGCCCGCTGCTGGGCTACGAGGTGCTGACGGCCTTTTTTCTGGAAGCCTCTTTTCTGGGCATCATGCTATTCGGCTGGGGGCGGGTCAGTCCCAAAATGCACTTTGCTTCCACCGTGATCGTTGCGGTGGGCACGTTACTTTCCGCGTTTTGGATCTTGTCGGCCAACAGTTGGATGCAGACCCCCCAAGGTTATCGCATCGGGGCTGACGGGCTGTTTTATCCTACCAGCTGGATAGAGATTATTTTCAACCCCTCTTTTCCTTATCGCTTTTTTCACATGACTATCGCCGCTTATCTGACCACCGCTTTCGTGGTGGGAGGCGTGGGCGGCTTTTACCTGCTGCGCCAAAAATTCGTGCCCCATGCCCGGATCATGTTCGGGATGGCCATGATCATGGCGGTGTTTGTGGCCCCCTTGCAGCTGCTGGTGGGGGACATGCACGGTTTGAATTCATTTGAGAACCAGCCGGCCAAAGTGGCCGCTATGGAAGGTCTCTGGGAAACCCAACGCGGGGCGCCCCTGAAACTCTTCGGTTGGCCGGACCAGGAGGCTGAAACAACCAAATATGCCCTGAACATTCCCAAGGTGTCCAGTCTCATCCTGACCCACAGCTTGGACGGTGAAGTCAAAGGACTGAAGGAATGGCCCAAAGCGGAGCGGCCCCCGGCAGCGGTAGTGTTCTGGTCTTTTCGGATCATGGTCGGCATCGGAATGGCCATGATCCTGACCGGCGTATTCGCGGCGGTTCTTTACTGGCGCAAAAAGCTGTTTGATACCCGTTGGTTCCAGTTGTGGTGCCTGGCGCTGACGCCGTCCGGTTTCATTGCCGTATTGGCCGGGTGGTGGGTCACCGAGGTGGGCCGCCAGCCGTGGATAGTTTACAATGTGATGCTGACATCGGAAGCCGCTTCCCCGGTGAGCGGACTCCAGGTTGGCCTCTCGCTGCTGGCGTTTATCGTGATCTACCTGCTGGTATTCGGGGCGGGTGTTTATTATATTGCGCGACTGGTACTCAAGGGGCCGGGAGAGAAAACCCAGGATGCCTACGGAACCCACGGCGTGGACAAACCGCCCACTGTAACCGATCTGGTGTCGGAGTCTGGAGGTGAGCATGTTTAATTTCGGAGACGTTATCGACCTGCCGCTGATCTGGTACGCCCTGATTGCGACCGCCATCTTCCTGTATGTGCTCTTGGACGGATTTGACCTGGGTGTCGGCATCCTGTTTCCATTTGCGCCTTCGGACACCTGCCGCGATCGGATGATGAATTCCATTGCCCCTTTCTGGGACGGAAATGAAACCTGGCTGGTCCTGGGCGGCGGCGGCCTGTTTGCCGCATTTCCTTTGGCCTACGCCATTCTCATGCCGGCGTTCTACATGCCGGTTACGATCATGCTCCTGGGGCTGATATTAAGGGGTGTATCCTTCGAGTTTCGTTTCAAGGCCGAGGGTCGTTCGCGACGGATCTGGGACTATCTTTTTCACTTCGGTTCACTGGTGGCCACCCTGGCCCAGGGGATGACCCTGGGCGCCTACGTTCAGGGTGTTCAGGTCTCCGGACGGGCTTTTGCCGGAGGCGCGCTGGACTGGCTCAACGCCTTCAGCCTGATGACGGGAGTCGCCCTGGTCTGTGGTTATGGACTGCTGGCGGCGGTCTGGCTGATCATGAAGACCGAAGATATTACCCAGGAGTGGGCCCGCAAGTGCGCCGGATACCTGTTCGGCTACGTGGCCCTTTTCATGGGCCTGGTCAGCCTCTGTATGCCGCTGATGAACGATCGTATCCGGGAACTCTGGTGGACGCTGCCCAATTTCTACTTTCTCAGCATCATGCCGCTTTCCTGTGTGGTGATGTTCGTGCTGCTCTGGCGCAGCCTGCACCGCCAGCATGAATACCGGCCTTTCTTTCTCGCCCAGGGCATCTTTTTAATGAACTATATCGGTCTGGGCATCAGCATGTATCCCTGGCTGGTTCCCTTCGAAGTTACTTTTCGCAGGGCCGCGGCCGTGGGGGAGTCCCAGTCCCTCCTGTTGGTGGGTACCGTCATCATGCTGCCGATAATTTTAGCCTACACAGCCTATTGCTACTATGTCTTCAGAGGAAAAAGCTCCCATGAAGCCACTTACTGACAAACAGAAGCAGTGGGCCTGGTTTGTCGGACTCTGGTTTACCGGCCTGATTGCGGTGGCTGGGCTGGCCTATACATTTCGGTGGATTGTCCGACTTTAGTAACGCACCGGCCGATTAGTCTACGCAAACCTGGTTTTGCTTTGTCATTTAAAAAAGGTTCATGAAATGAAAGCAATCTGGAACGGTCAAGTCCTGGCGGAAAGTGAGGTCACGATTGTGGTCGAAGGAAACCATTACTTTCCCCCAGCCTCCATAAAGCAGGCCTTTTTCAAGGACAGTCCCACCCACACAACGTGTCCCTGGAAGGGCGAGGCGCGCTACTACTCTATCGTGGTCGCCGGTGAAACCAATGAAGATGCGGCCTGGCATTATCCATCACCCAAGGATGCGGCCAAAGAGATCGCCGGCCACATCGCTTTCTGGCGGGGGGTTGAAATAACCGATCGCTAAACTACAAATGGATTTGGGCCCCTATGCCTGAATACCACCGTACTCATACCCCGGAATAATCAATGCAGCTGGGATGGCTTGAACGGCATTTAATGAACAACCCCCTGCGACGGTTCATGCAGCGAACGTTCGAAGGGCGTCAGTTGCTGCACATGGGCGGCGCTCAACCAGGTGCCCAAGTGCTGGAGATCGGCTGCGGCAGCGGCGCGGGTCTGGATCTGCTGTCGACGCTATTCCACGTCCAGCGGGCCGACGGCTTTGATCTTGACCCGGCCATGCTGAAGCATTGTTTACGCCGGCACCGACGCAATCACCACGTAAATATCTGGCAAGGCAATACCCGGCATATCCCCGTAGATGATGCCGCCTACGATGCCGTCTTTGATTTCGGCACCCTCCACCACGTTGCGGACTGGCAGTCCGGTCTGGCGGAAGTTTTCCGGGTGCTGAAACCCGGGGGTCGGTTTTATGTCGAAGAGATTACCCGCCAGTTCATAACCCATCCCCTGTGGCGCCGGGTACTGGATCACCCCCAGCAAAATCGTTTCGATGTGCATGACCTGGTCAAGGAGTTGAACATTTGTGGCTTTTCCGTACCGCGATACAAGCAGCGCTTTGGCTTATTCATCTGGGCGATTGTCGATAAGCCATGATTTAGATATAAAAAGGTGCGGGTAATCCAACATAGGATACACTTCTTCTGTCAACCAAATGCGGGATTGGGAAGAAACGTGTCAAAAAACCATGCTTTTCATCGGGTACAAACCAGTTGACCGACAGACTGGTATTTAGGTGAATCAATGAGCGTTCTAAAGACGGTGGTTTTCATTTTGGCGGTAACCCTGATAGGAAGTGTCGCGATAGCCTCTTTTCCAGATAATAAAGTCATAGGAAAGATCGTATCTTATGGGCTCTATGATACAACTGGCAGAAAAATAGAACTACCGGCACCTAATTCGGCTGCCGGTAAAGTATTGATGAACGCAAAATATACTCACCGGGAAACAACAGACACGATACCAATGCTCCTGGGTAATACCTTTGGATTCAAATTTCGTCTTGCAAATATTCCGACCGATGTAATTTCCAGATTCAGATTTGTCGCCCGACACCCACCTATAATGGCTGCTGGTGGAAAGTTGTCGCAGGCGTCATCTTATGAGCTTGAGGGGGTTTCTCCAGTAAGTTACCTGGAAGATTATTTTACCTATGAGTTCTCAACACCTGAAGAACTTGTTGCCGGTGACTGGACGCTGGAAATATGGCGGAACGGAAAAAAGTTGGTTTCGAAAACATTCGTTGTAAAATAGACCCCGCGCTTAGGCTTATTCTACTCAAAAAAGATTAAAATCTAAACCAAGCTATTTAATTAACAATTACAGGTTGTAACGGCTTTTCAACAAACACCGACTACAATAAGAGGTTTATATGTTTAAAGTTATGAAAAAGGGATCCGATCGCCTGGATATCGAATTGAGCGGTAAGTTGAATGCCGATGACATGCGTGCAGCCTTGGATGAGCTGGTTGAAAAATCACAGGGAATTAAAAATGGGAAGATGCTCTACGATGTTGTTGAATTTCACATTCCGTCCCTGGAGGCGATTGCCATCGAATTGTCCCGCCTGCCGGCTATGTTGGGATTCATCCAGAAGTTCAACCGCGCGGCAGTTTTATCCGACAAGACCTGGCTGAAGAAAATAAGTGAGCTCGAGGGTGTCCTGTTCCCCGGCCTGGAAATTAAAGCTTTCAATCGCGATCAAAAAGAAGCCGCCGAAACCTGGCTGTCAGGATAAAGTGGCATTTGCCAAGCGACAAATAAAAGGGGCCGGCAATCATGTTACCGACCCCTTTTATTATTTACACCGATTGCCAAAAATTCGTTCCGCTATTATGTCAATCTGAGAGCAGTGAAGCGTCCCCCACATGCCAAGGTGACCTTTTACCGTAAGGGATTCTTCGTCGTTTCGCTCCTCAGAATGACAGGCTAAATCAAACGGAACTCATTTTTGGCAACCGATCTAGAAAGATGTGCCCCTCCACAAACAGCATGATGTGCATGCAGAGAGGGTAGATTTTGGCTCAGGGCAAGGCTAGAGCGAATTCTAGACCGGAGGCATAGAAGTCCTATGTCGAGGATCTTGAATTCTAGATAACGCCGCCCTGGGCCAAAAGATATTCTCTCTGGGTGCACATCAAGGGTTCATTTCATAGGAGCCATCAAGCGGCGCCACATGTTTCTCCCACACCCGATTAAACCGCTCTTGATCCTTCACCGGTTTTTTGATCATTTTCAGACACAATTCCATTTGTTTCTCGGTAGAGCCGGTTTTGGAATAGATTTGCAGGGCGAATTTTGAAAAATCCCGGACCATGAAGTCGAAGATTTGGTCCATGATATCATTTTCCACACCTTCGATTTTAGCTTTTTCGATGAGCACCTGGCCGTATGCCACCAGGGTGAACAGTTCGCCCAGGTTGAGTAGAAAGTCAATGTCCTTGGCCTGTTCCTTGTCCGGGGTGGCGGTAAGCAGAAACTCCTTGAGGACCTCGATCTGCGCTTTGAATATAGTCAGGTTGGGCAGATCCAGGCTGCTGTAGGCCAGGGCGCTGTCGTGAAACTGGATCTTGCCCAGGCCCTTGGTGGCACCCTGTTTGAAGAGAAAATCGTCGTTGACCTGTGCGTCCATTTTCGGGATTTCCGGGAACTCGGCCGGGTTGAAGAAATAATTGGCCATGAACTTGATGATCAGGGCCATGTTGACGTGGACGGTCCCTTCCAGTTTCGGCAGGGCCCGGATATCCCGGGCCGCCATCTCGAAGTACATATCCTTTTCAAACCCTTTGGCGGCAATGACATCCCACAACAGGTTGATGACCTCCTCGCCCTGGGTGGTGACTTTCATTTTGACCATGGGGTTGTACAGCAGGTAGCGCCGATCGGTCTCTGAAGCCGCCCGCATGTAATCGGAGGCCCGGTGGGCAAACATCTTCATGGCCACCAAACGGGTCCAGGCATCTACAAAAAACTGCCGGATGTGGGGAAAATCGGTAACAGTATGGTCGTACAGCCGGCGGTTGGAGGCATGCGTGATGGCCTCATAGAAGGCATGCGTACAGATTCCGATAGAGGCCCAACCAAGATTGTATTTGCCTACATTGATCGTGTTCAGGGAGCTGTCCCAGGCTTTGCGGCCGGTGCTGAGGATGTTCTCGTCGGTGATCGGGTAGCTGTGCAGGGCATACTCGGCCACATAATTTTGTGAATTCACCACATTTTTAACACATTCGTAGTTTTCGTGGTCTGTTTCGACGGCAAAGAACACATAATCGTCGGTTTCCGTATTCTTGCCGAAAGTGGACACAAGGGCCGCCTTGTTGGCATTGCCGATGTAGTATTTGCCGCCGTCAGCTACATACTTGCCTTCCGCCAGCGGGGTCAGGGCCATTTCCGAAGAATAGAGATCGGCCCCGTGGGCCTTCTCGCTGAGACCGAAGGCAAATATGCCGCCTTCTTCGAGAAGCTGTGCGGTCTTTTCTTTGACCCTTTCATTGTCGCCCATCCAGATCGGTCCCAAGCCGAGGATCGTCACCTGCCAGGTGTACCAGTACTGTAATCCGTAGAACCCCAATATTTCGTTGAAAGCGCAGTTCCGATAGGTATCCCAGCGCTTTTCGCCGCTGCCGTATTGGGCGGGGGTCAGCAGCGTGGCGAACACCTTTTCCTCTTTTACAAACTCGAGAAAATCCGCATACCAGACCCGCTCGTGGTCGTCGTACTTGAGCTTTTCCTTGCCCTTGTTTTCGAAAAACTGGACGGTTTTGAGCATGATGTCCCGGGATTTGGGATCAAGGTGTTCAAAGGTTTCATTCTTGGGATGCAGCAGCATGGTTTTAGCTCCTTGTTTTCGTTAGTGTGCTAACAATTACCGCAAAAATATATGATTCTTTCTCAATTTAGTTTATAGCGAGGGTCCAAGGGCTCAGTGGTGCGAGGGACCAAGGGATAACACCTGAAAGGCGCTTTTATTTTCACTCGAACCCTTGAATCCTCGGCCCCTTGGATCCTGACTTTTTACATTAGATCCTTCAGGAACCGTTTCAGCAGGATTTGCTCCTCAGAATTGAAGCCAGCAAGCAGCTTCTCGTTAGCCGCCCGTCTGAGGGTGATAAGCTCATTCTTCATTTCATCAGCTTTTTCAGCTGTATAAAGGCGAACTACCCGCCCATCATCCGGGTCGGCTTCTTTGCGAATCCAGCCGGCCTCGGCCAGTCTGTCCAGGACGCCTGAAAGGGTCGCTTTGTCCAGGACCAGAAATTTACCCAAATCGGCCGCAGTAAATCCTTCCTGGTACCAGAGTGCTTCCAGCACCAGATGCTGGATATTGGTCAGCTTGAACGGCTTGAGATCCTTTTTAAAATCCCCGTGCGCCTTCTGGTAGGCTTTGGCCAGCAGAAAAATGGTGCAGTCCGGTACATTGGGTGGTAGTTTGCTCATCTAAACTCCTTCGTGCACGAACCATTTAGGGGGGAATGGACCGATTGTCAATAAAAAACTCTCTTGAGTGGGTGGTCAGGCTATCCTATCAAAAATTTCTCTCCGGTCGGGAAGTAATACTTCTCCTCCTTGACGGGGGAGGCCGGGATGGGGGTGCAGGAGGGGCTGCCTCGATTTTTATTGGATGATGGGCCTGGAGTGCAAGTCAACCTCCACCAACCCCTCCCATCAAGGGAGGGGAGTTAAGGGTGGCCGGCTTATGGTCTCTGTCAGCTTAGTTTCTGATAGTGCACATAATGCACTTCCTATTCTCGCACCCTTTACAGACTTTCATCAAAATCTGCAACAAGCCGACGACCGCGCAGGTCCAGAAAAGGATAAACAGCGGTATGTTGTCCAGCAGCCAGGGCTGAGGGAAAGCAACCAGGGCGATGACGGCAAGGGTCAACCCCATGTAATCGCGGAAATTATAAGGTGCATCCGCCCTTTCCGGCAGCAGGTGGGTCATCTGGCCGGGGAACACATGGCGACAATCGGTGAACCGGATATCGCATTTGGCGCAGTAGGCATACAAAATCAGAGGCACGGCAATCAGGATCAAAAAGGCATAGAACAAACCCGCCGCTTTATTAACCTGCCAAATGGCTATCAAGCCGATCACAATCGCCAGACTTTCCAACAGCAGACTGGTCACGCCGTGAATTTTGGTGCTCATTGACCTACCTTCCACCAGCGGGATAATCCTCCGCAGAGTTTTTCAGAATGACGGACTACTGAACCGTTAGTTAGTTCAGGGGTCGGGGAGTTTTCTTACTAAACGCCCGTCATCCCGGCGAAGGCCGGGATCCATTACACTTAAAGTAAGCGACCCAGGATGCCGGATCAATAGAGCATGTCCTGGACTGCGATCCAGGATCCGGCATGACGCCAAAAACTCCCCGACCGCTCAGTGAGTTTAGCAATAGTTTAAAAATGCACTTTTCCTAACAGCTTTCAGCCTTCGGCCTATCCACCTGAACATTGCCTCCTTCCAGCAGGTCGGTAATCCCTTTGGCAACGTCTCGCCAGGTGTCGTCATCGGCAGCAAGGTCGGGCTCGGTTATCATTTGCAGCCCCAATCCGTCGATCAGGCCGGTCAAATAAACAGCCGTGCTGGCGATCGGCAAACTTGGATTTATCTTTCCGTTATCATGGGCTTTTTCAAGCCCATCGGACATGGCCAGCCTAAATTGGCCATAGAGCGTGTCCAGGGTTTGGCTTACCACGGGGCTTTGGCGTGCCACGGCCCAGCCTTCGAAAAACAGATGGAAAAAATCGGGATCGTTTTGCAGAACATGGCGGAGGGCGGCGACTAACCGTACGGCAAAGTCAGTGGCTGAGTCGCTTTTCTCAAGCAAGTCGGAAACCAGACGCACGCTAATTTGCATATGCGGTTCTCTAAAAAACTCCAGTAGTGCCGATCTGTGACCGTATCTGTCACAGACGGCGGTTATAATGGCCTCATAACCTTAAAAAGGAGGCCGCTATGACAACATTTACGATCACAG